>Ga0316202_10000692_pt1 | contig 32816 bp, 24 predicted proteins | sample 3monrhotite_MG_FD_204934 | JGI IMG/M metagenome (GOLD analysis project Ga0316202, IMG submission 204934) | Microbial mat bacterial communities from mineral coupon in-situ incubated in ocean water Damariscotta River, Maine, United States -... | ecosystem: Environmental > Aquatic > Marine >...
TTTATTTCGATAGCCTGAATACAATGATGCTCACGGGCACGATGGATCAACGCAGTATCCTGCGCGATAAAATGTTGGCCAGAACACAAATACTGGAAGCGCGTGTCATTCGTGGACAGCCTGTTATAGCACAATTTGGTCCAGGTTTTGCGGACGAAATACCACTGGATAATCTGGATAAGCGGGCACTTTCGGGCGAGGAAATTATTCGCATCGAAGAGCGTGCCGATGAGCGCATCATGACTGTTATTACACCGTTTAAAGCAACGGAAAATACGCGTGGAGTGAATTGCCTGAAATGCCACAATGTATCGAATGACTCAGTAAATGGCGCCATTCGTATCGGTTATTCGTTGTCTGAAATTGATGATGCCGTAGAGCGTGAATTTTGGATAACCGTTTTGTTTAATATAGTATTTTTCTTTATTGGTCTTTTGGTGATTAATGCCCTGTTGAAAATCTGGATATTAACGCCGTTGGCCGGCCTGAATAATATAGTGATTAAGCGTGCACAGGGCGACAAGGATATTCGTGCAACGGTTGATCGTGAAGATGAAATTGGCCAAATGGGAAAAGCTTTTAACACCATGGCAGATAATGTGAATACAGCGGCAAATAGAGAAAATCAGGCTGCTGAAAGTCTTCGCAAAAAAGTTGATCAGTTGTTGTCAGCGGTTAATCAGGTGGCAGAAGGTGATTTCAATGTGGAAATTGATCTGCATGGTGACGGTGCGATAGGTGAACTTGCCGAAAGTTTACAAATAATGACTAATTTTATTGCCCTGTCGACAGAACAAAAACAGGCAGAAGTTGAAATGCTGGAGAAAAAAGTGGATGCCATTCTGCATGTGGTGACCATGGCCTCGCAAGGTAACTTAACGGGCGTGGTTGATGTGAGTGGTGATGATGCCATTGGTAAGTTGGCCGAGGGTGTACAGGCCATGCTGGCAAGTCTGAACACATTAGTGGCACAAGTACAGCGTTCGGGAATTCAGGTAACTTCATCCGCAACAGAAATCGCAGCAACAGCAAAGCAGCAAGAGGCCACTATTGCAGAACAGGCGGCAACGACCAATGAAATTGTGACAACGGCAACGGAGATATCTGCCACCACAAAAGAATTAACCAATACCATGGATGAGGTTGCCAAAGTAGCAGACCGTACACGTTCATCGGCAGCCAGTGGTCATGAAGACCTCGGGCGTATGGAATCAACAATGCAGCAAATTGTTGAGGCTGCAAAATCCATCGCCTCCCGGTTTGAGGTACTGAATGATAAGGCGAAAAATATCAATAGTGTAGTGACCACAATTACCAAGGTGGCTGACCAGACAAATCTTTTATCATTGAATGCAGCAATAGAAGCTGAAAAAGCGGGTGAATATGGTCTGGGTTTCTCCGTGGTGGCGACAGAGGTTCGGCGTTTGGCGGATCAAACAGCAGTAGCGACACTGGATATCGAGCAAATGGTAAAGGAAATGCAGATGGCTGTATCATCTGGAGTATTGAGTATGGAGAAATTCACGGACCAAGTGCGTAGCAGTGCTGAAGATGTGAATCAAGTGTCTTCACAGCTTGTGGAAATTATCGAACAAGTACAAGAATTTACCCCAAGGTTTGAAAATGTACAGCAGGGTATGCATTTCCAGGCTCAGGGCGCACAGCAAATTACCGAAGCCATGGTGCAATTGAATGACTCAGCACAACAATCGGTAGAATCCATTCACCACTCCACATCAGCAATTGACTTATTGAATGACGCAGCTCAGCGATTGCAAAATGGTGTATCAAAATTCCGTGTCAGTTAAACCTAACACATTCGTTAAACCGTAGCGAGGGCGACTAAGGTGCAGAAGATAAAGTGTTTTTCAGGTTATTTTGGACGAAGGCGTATCACCCATACGGTGAATTCAACATGTTCTGAAAAACACTTTATCTTCTGTGGCTTAGGCGACTCGCAGTCGATTTAATGGATGTGTTAGGTTAAATATTTGTAAGGTAAATAACGTGCTGTATGCCCAGTTTTTTGTTGATAAAGACCGGTATGTCATCTCGGCAGAGGATATTGTTGAAATTGTTCCCGCGGTGTCATTAAAAGTAGTCCCAATGCTACCAGACTATGCTGTGGGACTGATGAATTATCATGGTAATCAGGTGCCAGTGATTGACCTTTGTCATTTATTACTGAGTCGGGCATGCCGAAAAAAATTGAGTACAAGGATCATTCTGGTGACCAGAGTTGGAAGTGCTGGAAAATCAATAACATTGGGGTTTATGGTTGAGAAAGCGACCGAAATGCTCACGATTGATCAAAACCTATACAAACCCCCGGTGATGAGAAATCCGGATGCGCCAACGAATGGACCAATTGTCGAGTTTCAAGGAGGATTGGTAACAAAAATTTCAATCGAAGATGTGTTTGATAAAATTGATAAGAAAATTTTTCAGCAGGCTGAAATTTTCATCAATGAGACAACACCATAATGGCATTTGTTCATATCAAAAATCTGCTGCATAAAGTGATTGGTTTGCATGTTGACACCGTTGGAAAATCCAGTATTGACAGGGCGATAAGCCATAGAATGCATGTGACAAACTGTAATAATGCCAGTGCATATTACAGACGAGTAAAAGCGGATAAGCAAGAGCTGGATGAATTGATTGAAGAAGTTGTTGTTCCCGAGACATGGTTTTTTCGGAATATTACACCGTTTGAGGTATTGCGTGATAATGCGCTAAAAATCCACGAAAATATTGTAAACCCCAAGAAATCAAAAAATCATAATAAGAAAAGAAGTGGCCCATTAAAAATATTAAGTGTTCCATGCTCGAGTGGCGAAGAACCATATTCCATTGCAATAATGCTTCGTGAAGCGGGCTTGAGCGATGATGATTTCCTGATTGATGCTGTTGATGTTAGTGAACAAGCTTTGAAAAAATCCCGACGTGCTATTTATGGAAAGCATTCTTTTCGAGAAAAAGAAATGGATTTTCAAAGCAAATATTTTAAACCGGTAAAATCAAAATTTCAGCTTTTACCGAGCATTCGTGATTGTGTTTCTTTCCGGAAAGGAAATATTATCACTGATTCAATAAGCCCAGTGGATGGATATTACGACATAGTATTTTGCCGTAATTTACTGATTTATTTTGACCGTGATACACAACGAAAAATATTAGATAAATTATCAAAAATGATAAAGTTTGGAGGGTTATTATTTGTTGGTCATGCAGAGTCAGGACAGATAGATAAAAATAACTTTACTAAAATTCGTGTAGCCAAGGCATTTTCTTTTCGTAAAAAAACAGCAAAAAATATTTTGTATTCTTCTGTTCAATTGAGTGAACAGTCCGTGGATAAACTTAAGAATATCTATGATCAGTTAGTTGAGGTTAACAAAAAAGACATTGAGCTGTCAAAAAAAATCAATAACCCAAAATATAAATTGATAGAAGATAATGATCTGAATATAGATGATGACTTCTTTAAAAAGATTGATTTATTAATAAATACAGGTCGCCTATCCGAGGCATCTCGATTGTGTAGGGAGTTTCTAAACAAACAGCCGGAGGATTCCAACACGTATTATTACCTAGGGATGATTAGTGCTCTACAAGGCAGTAATGCTGATGCGGAAACCTCGCTGAGGAAAGCCATTTATTTGTCGCCCGACCATCATAAAGCACTGGCGTTATCTGCGGTTTTGGCAGAAAAACGGGGTGATGAAGATAGCGCAAAATCACTTCGTCGGCGTGAACAAAAAGCACGGGAACGTGATCTATAGTTATGGTCCAAGAAACTAAAAAAACCTCACGTATTATTAACTGTTGGAATACCATTGGTATCTGGAGTCATGAGGTAAAGAAATGTGATAAATTGACAAAATATATCCATTGCAGAAACTGCCCAGTATTTTTTGAAGCCGGGCGTTCTGTATTTGAAAAAGTAGCACCATCGGGATATTTGTCTCAGTGGAGAGAAAAAATTGCTGCAAAGGAAATCTGCGATGATTCGAAAAATAATAGTGTGCTGGTGTTTCGTATAGGCCACGAATGGTTTGCGTTGCCTTCAGGTATTCTTGGTGAAATAGCGAATGAGAGGACTATCCACAGAATTCCTCGAAATATGAATCGTTTTATATCCGGTATTGTAAATATCAATGGAGAAATAAAAATATGTTATTCGTTAAGTGAGTTGTTGGAATTAAGTCGTATTGATGACGATGATAAGAAAGACGAAAAGCCAAAAAGATTAGTGGTTATCGAACTGAATGAAAAAAATTATGTTTTTTTAGTTGATGAGGTGAAAGGGCTATATCTATATGGCGACTCTGAGTTACTTCCCGTTCCTGCCACACTAAATGCTGATAATGCACTTTTATTATTAGGTTCAATAAAGAAATTTAATCATCAAGTCGCTGTTTTTAGTATTAATGAATTTCAGGAAAAGCTCGAAGAGGCTGTGTCATGAGTCCATCAAGTGGGGGTATGGGTGATTTTTCGATGTTTGACCTCTTTCGGATGGAAATAGAAGGGCAAACAACATTATTAAGCAAAGACTTATTGGCACTTGAAAAAGAGACGACTTCAGCCACAATCCTGGAATCTTTAATGCGTGCATCTCACTCCATTAAAGGTGCGGCGAGAATGGTATCTGTTGAACCTGTCGTGAAAATTTCTCATGCCATGGAAGACTGTTTTGTTTCAGCACAAAAAAATCAATTACTTTTTCAAAGTAATGATATTGATCTTCTACTGAAGGCTGTGGATACCATTATTTCTATTTCACTTCTTAGCGAAGAAGATATAGACAAGTGGGTAAGTAATAACGGTTCCCTGGTTGATGATCTGGTTACTTCGCTCGAACAAGTTTTGACTGGAAAAAATGTACGAGTAGAAGAAAAAGCTGACAGTACGTCAAAAATATTAATTAATGATGATGTTGTAACCGACGCCGAAGTTACATCAACAGAAGCTGATCGATTTTTGCGTATTAGTGCTGAAAAAATGTCTAGAATTTTGGGTATGACCAGTGAACTTTTGGTGGAATCACGAGAAGTAAAAAATTTTTCTGATTCATTGTTTCAAATTAAACGCCGTCAGGATGAGCTATTTACGGTATTGGAAACTTGGCGAGAACTATCAGTGCAACAGAATGTTTCAAATAATAATGAAATACAAAAAACGGCGTTACTTCGCTTGGATGAATGTCGACGTGGTGTCTCTGATCAATTACTTATGTTGGATGAATATGATCGAAAAAATGGTTATCTTTGTAAAAAACTTTATGGCGAAGTTGCTGGCAGCAGGATGCGACCGTTTGAGGATGGTGTTGTTGGATTTCAACGTATGGTACGTGATCTTGCACGTTCGTTGAACAAGGAGGTTGTGCTGGAAATTAGTGGTTTGCAATGCGCAGTGGATAGAGACGTATTAGAAAAAATCAAAGCCCCATTGAATCACCTATTACGTAATTCGATTGACCATGGTATTGAGTCTGTTGAAGAGCGTGCAGAATCAGGGAAAATAAAGGTAGCCACGATAAAATTGTCGGCTACACATGCTGGTGGAATGTTGCGTATATCAGTGGTTGATGATGGGGCAGGAATAAATGTTGTTATGTTGGGTGAAAAACTGATTCATAAAAAGCTGGTGACCCGGAAAATGTTACCAGACCTTTCCGATGATGAATTGTTGGAATTTTTGTTTCTTCCTGATTTTTCCACACGTGATGAGGTAACAGAAACTTCCGGCCGGGGTGTTGGTTTGGATGTGGTGAGAGAAATGGTTAAGGAGCTTGGTGGCTCGGTCATCATTAACAACTCACCAGGCAAAGGTGCTAAGTTTATTTTGAAATTACCACTGACATTGTCAGTGATATCAGCATTGTTAGTGGAAATATCAAATGAACCTTATGCTTTTCCCTTGGCTAAAGTGGACCGAATATTAAAGATAAATATAAAAGATATTACAGAAATGGAAGGCCGACAGTTTATAGCGCTAGATGGTGAAAATGTTGGCCTAATTTCTGCTGCCGAAGTGTTGGGATTTGAACAGATCGATTCAATAAATGATACGTTGACAGTTTTGTTGTTAAGTGACCGGATGGATACTTATGGCGTGGTAGTGGATCGTTATATTGACCAGAAACAGCTTTCTGTTTCTGCACTCGATGAAAGATTAGGAAAGGTGCCTAATGTGAGTTCTGTGGCACTGATGGAGAATGGTGATCCATTATTTATTTTAGATGTTGATGACTTGGTGAGAAGTATAAATTATATGGTTAATGATGGTGGTCTGGCTGATGTTTACCGTGCAGCTGAGGATCATTTGAAAACAAGTCGTAAACGTATATTGGTCGTTGATGATTCCTTGACGGTACGTGAAGTCGAAAAAGATCTTTTATTGTCGAAAGGGTATTTTGTTGACTTGGCGGTGGATGGTATGGATGGTTGGAATGCGGTACGCCGTGTTTCTTACGACTTGGTGATTACGGATGTGGATATGCCACGAATGGATGGTATTGATCTGGTGAAATCCATCAAACAGGATTTACATCTTAAAAGATTACCAGTAATGATTGTTTCTTATAAAGATCGTTCAGAAGATCGGCGACGTGGTCTGGATGCGGGAGCTGACTATTACTTGACTAAGGGTAGCTTTCATGATGATACGCTTGTTGACGCGGTTGAAGATTTAATCGGTGTGGCGGAAAAATGAGAATTGCGATTGTTAATGATATGCTAATGGCTATTGAAGGGCTTCGGCGTGTTATTGAAGATAGCGGGGTTCATCAGGTCGCCTGGACCGCATTAAATGGAAATGAGGCAATTGAAGCTTGTCGTGAAGATGTTCCTGATTTGGTATTGATGGATATTATTATGCCGGGTGTGAATGGTGTCGATACTACCCGTGAAATTATGAGGGAATCACCTTGCCCAATATTATTGGTCACTTCATCAGTGAATACAAATTCGGCGTTGGTGTTTGAAGCAATGGGATATGGGGCACTTGATGCAGTCAACACTCCCGTACTTACGGGTAATAATGCGTATGGGTCGCAGGTTTCATTACTGAAAAAAATAGCAATGTTAAATATCTTAACTCAGCCAAGTCCACCGAGTCCCCAATCATATTTCAATACTACACAATCTAAAAAATCACCCTCGACTAACGGTTCATTGGTTGCTATCGGATCTTCATCAGGTGGTCCACAAGCATTAGCGACCATTCTTCAGTCTATTCCCCATAGTTTTCATTCTCCCATCGTTATTGTTCAGCATGTGGATGCACAATTTGCCAATGGTTTGGCCGAATGGTTGAGTTCCTTGTCGAATATTCCGGTATGCATTGCGCGTGATGGTGAAAGACCGGTAGCGGGGACTGCTTTTCTTGCTGGATCCGACAATCATTTATTATTGACTGAAGAGGGTACATTTCATTATTCACCGATACCTCGCGACACACCATATCGTCCTTCTGTCGATGTTTTTTGGCAATCTCTTGAGCAACATTGGAAGGGAAAGCTAACCATGGTTTTGTTGACGGGAATGGGCAAGGATGGTGCCAAATCCATGTTGAGCCTTCGGCAACGTGGGGCATATACCATTGCGCAGAATGAAGAAACCTGTGCAGTTTATGGCATGCCGAAAGCGGCAGTTGATCTAGGGGCGGCAACGGATGTTTTGTCTATAAAAGATATTGCAAATTCATTACTAAAAAAGTGCTAATGGAATACATTCTGTGGGACGTTAATAGGGACAGGCATAGTTGTAAACCCCGATACTGAATTTGACCACTTATCGAATGTATTCACACGTTAATGAGTATCCTGTTTTATGGAATGTGGGAAGTTTATCGGTTGGGTATGTCGTTACAGTCTGTATAGCATGTTGTCTTTTGTATTGTGCTTTGCCAGCCATAAAATTCAACGCACTTTATAAGCTGTTCAATTGTGGATTATAAGGTAAATGATAGTGATGAGATGGGCGAAAATACAATGAGCGATTCAGATTCAAATGCAATTGTATTGTTGGTTGATGACCAAATGATGGTGAGCGAAGGCATTCGACGTATGCTTATGAGTGAGTCAGATATTATTTTTCATTATTGCAATGACCCAAGTCAGGCATTAGAACAAGCAATAGCATTACAGCCGACGGTTATTCTACAAGATCTGATTATGCCTGATATTGATGGTTATGCTTTAGTTGATGCCTATCGAGGTAATGAAAAAACAAAAAATATTCCGGTGATTGTACTGTCAACGAAAGAAGACCCGAAAGATAAAAGTTTGGCATTTGAACGAGGCGCAAATGATTATCTCGTAAAGTTACCCGATAAAATTGAATTGATTGCGCGAATTCGTGCTCATTCCAAAAGTTACTTGACGCAGTTACAAAGAGACGAAGCGTTTCAGGCTTTGCGGGAATTACAATCTGAACTGGAAAAATATAATATCGAGTTGAAAAAATTGAGTAGTCTAGATGGTTTGACTGGCATTGCAAATCGTCGCAGCTTTGATAAATTTATTGATAAAGAGTGTTTACGTTCTGCCCGTGAGAATAGTACTCTTTCACTTATTCTTATTGACATCGATTTTTTCAAACCGTTTAATGACAATTATGGACATCTTGCAGGTGACGGTTGTCTTCGCCAGGTTGCAGTTGCATTGGATAAAGTGATTCAGCGCCCTGCTGATCTTGTTGCCCGCTATGGCGGAGAAGAGTTTGCTGTAGTTCTGCCAAATACTGATATTCAGGGTGCAGAAAAGCTTGCGAAAAAACTCTGTGAAAAAATTCGTTCGTTAAAAATCCCACATGAATTTTCTGAAGTGACAAACCATATTACCGTGAGTCTGGGTATTACCAGTGGGGTGGCATGTGAAGGAATCTCACCCTCAGATTTAATATTGCAAGCGGATAAAGCACTTTATCTGGCGAAGGAATTAGGGAGAAATTGTTACAAAACATCAAAAGGAAATTGATTCAAACTTTGTAACCACTCGATTTATCTTTGGTTTGCCCGATAGCTGTATCGAAAGTGCATATTTATACAGGTAGATTCCGTACTCTCTTCTTGTTATCGAACAAGCTAAAAGCAATCCAAGCCGTTGCCGTATATACCCGTAGCGATTGAGATTTAGGTTTTATTGCACGGCCTCTTCATTTCATGGCTACGTTGAAATTCCTCGCAATTGTCCGGCGATGACCCGACAACTGCTCCTGCGTCGCCTAAAGCGCCTACTGTTGGTGTTCTGCCTACGGCCATCCCTGGTCTAGTCGTCATTTCGCTTGGCGATGAAATGAATATGGCGCACACTGAACACCTAAATTTCAAACACCACGGGTATATTTGAAAAATACGGCTGAGTCGTTATTCAATTTTCCTCAATAAGTCATATCTTCTCATGAGGCCGTTTTTCCGGAGGTCTTCATCGTTGGTACGTGTATCCTCAATAGCAGGCAATTTTTTCCACGAGCCATGAGCCGACCATTCTTTTGTTTGTATGAACGAATGATGACAGCTCCGTTACGCAAATAGTTTTTATTGCCATTTGAACCGATACGATCCCACCAATGTCGCACCGGGTTACTGTTTTCATTTTCTGCATCGAGTTGCGCACTACCAGAAATAAGTAGGTGCATCGTGCAACACTGGGGTAGTGTTGCCAAATTGATCGATGTTCCCTTTTGGAATGTCAACAGATCTGCCGCAAATCCTTGGTCTGCATACAGACGCCGTAACATTGGTTGACCGCTTTTCGCTCCCTCGCGCCGGATATGTTCGATATTGTCACTGTACTGTGAGTCAGAAGATAATGATTGGTGCAATAACTGTAGATTCGATTTTGTGACAGCCCGAATGTCGACAGGTGAACGACCGGCATATCGTTGTAGCATGTGCATACCGGATTGAAATGCTTTCCAGGCGGAGAGGGATGAAGACGCGACAGATGCTTCACTACTACTGTGCGCCATGAGTGGGCTGGGCGAGAAACCTGAAATTTTGTGTGTTGTGATCATCATGGGTTATCCGATTTCTATTTTCTCTCAGTAACGGTTGCTGTTACGTGGTATCTGTGTAACGATTTTATGATAAGCCGTAACGAAACTTGCTATGCTGCATTGTGTGGTGCCTGGGTCGTGAAGCTGTAGTGCGTCTTTACCTTTGTTTGGCCCGTTTCTTTCTATGCCTAGCAGGATAGGCTTGGGGGTCCTGTGGGGTAAAGGTGGTAGTACACTTGTTTACTGTGAAAATTCCCGTTTTGGGCTAGGAGTTTTAGACGCAGTCCAATTATAAAATGAGACTTACTGTAAGGAGTATTTACGTGGCACTCAGAAACATTGCGTTATTTTCGGGACTGTCAGAGACAGATATGGCGGCTGTATCCAGTTTAGTGGTTACGCGTAGCTTCCCAAAAAATACCTTAGTGATCTGCGAAGGTGACACATCGGATTCGTTGTATGTGGTGCTGTCAGGCAAAGTTAAAGTATATTTGTCGGACGAAGAGGGCAAGGAAGTGACCTTGAATATGCAAGGGGCCGGTGAGTATTTCGGCGAACTGGCCATTCTCGATGAGGCGCCGCGTTCGGCATCGGTGATGACGGTAGAAGACACCAAATTAGCAGTATTATCGAAGGCGGCCTTTGAAAAGTGCATGGAACAGCATGCCACTATTGCCTTGGTTGTTATGCGTGGGTTGGCGTGTCGCCTGCGTGAGCTTACTGAAAATGTACGCAGTCTAGCGTTAATGGATGTGTATGGCCGGGTTGCCCGCTTGTTGCTGGAAATGTCTGAAGAAGTGAATGGGAAAAATGTCATCAGACAACGACTGACGCAACGTGATATTGCCAGTATGGTAGGTGCATCACGAGAAATGGTCAGCCGTATTTTACGAGACCTGTCCATTGGCGGTTACATTACGATTGAGAACAAAGTTATCACGCTTAATGAGCGTCTGCCGCCAGCTTGGTAATACTGCAGCAAAATTATCTTATCAATGAGTGTTTTTTCGCATGACGCTTGTTGAGGCATCGAGCTGGTTGCGCGAAATTGACACGCAATTACCTGAGGGTGCGTACGATGCATTGCTGAAGGCCGATGCTCTTATCGTTTCTGTGGCAAAAATACAAGGCATTGCTGTTGAGCCATTGTTGCAACATGCCCGGGGTGTGGTTGAGATTTTAATGACGCTGCATGTGGACGCCGATCCCTTGGTTGCAGCATTGTTCAGTGATATTCCCCCGGTTGTGCTGCCTCCTGAGCAATTGGAGCCTCTTTTCAGTGGTAGTGTGGCGGAAATGGTCGCAGGTGTGCGCAAGCTGCGCGTTGTTGATGATTACAGACTTCAACAGCAAAGCAGCGATGAAAAAACCATACATCTTGAAGGTTTACGCAAGCTGTTGCTGGGCATGGCAGAAGACGTGCGTGTGGTGCTGATCAAGCTTGCAGAGCGTGTGCAGATTATGCGTGAATTAAAGGTCATGCCTGAGGAATCCCGGCGCAGGGTGGCCAGTGAAACAATGGATATTTTTGCACCTTTGGCTAATCGTCTGGGTATTTGGCAGTTAAAGTGGGAGTTGGAAGATTTAAGTTTTCGTTTTCTCGAACCCGAAAATTATCAGCGTATTGCACAATTATTGGATGAACGTCGGGAAGATCGTGAAAAGTACATCGCCGACGTCGTAAAGCGGGTGCGCCACGAGCTTGATGTTGCCGGTGTCGATGGGCAGGTGGTGGGGCGACCGAAGCATATTTACAGTATTTGGCGAAAAATGGAAGGCAAGTCGGTGGGTTTTCAGAGCCTGTTTGATGTACGCGCGGTACGGATTTTAGTGGATGATGTGGCGGCGTGTTATGCCGCATTGGGATTAGTGCATACCTTGTGGCAGCCTATTCCCAGCGAGTTCGATGATTATATCGCATCACCCAAAGAAAACCGCTACCAGTCTTTGCACACGGCGGTGATCGGCCCGGACGGAAAGACGCTGGAAATACAGATTCGAACCCATGATATGCACCAACATTCCGAGCACGGTGTAGCGGCACATTGGGGATATAAGGAGGGCGGTCGTCAAAATGATGTTTATCGGGAAAAAATATCCTGGTTGCGTCAAATACTGGAATGGAGAGATGATGAAGAGCGTGACACAGACGATTTTATTGATCGTTTTAAATCTGAAGTTTTCCAGGATCGGGTCTATGTGTTAACGCCGCAAGGCAAGGTGCTGGATCTGCCGAAAGGTTCCACGCCTTTGGATTTTGCTTATCATATACACACGGATGTGGGACACGGTTTTCGTGGGGCTAAAGTGAATGGGAGAATTGTGTCTATTGGTTATGAGTTAAAAAACGGTGAGCAGGTTGAAATTCTGACCTCGAAGCAAAGCAAGCCGAGCAGGGACTGGTTGAATCCGCATCTTGCCTATCTTACCGGTGCCCGTGCCCGCGCCAAAGTGCGCGCATGGTTTCGGCAACAGGATTTTGCCAGTAATGTTGTGGATGGTCGCGATGTGGTGGAAAAAGAATTTCAACGTCTTGGCATTTCTGAAGTTAATTTTGATTCTCTCGTAAAGCAATTCAAGCGTTCCTCGGCAGATGAATTTTTTGCTGCGGTAGGTTGTGGGGATATCAGTAGTGCGCAAATTGCCGGACATTTGTCCGCGCTAGTGTTGCCGATGGCACGGCAGCCGAGAAAAACTCCTGTGCGGGCCAGATCTTCCGCAGCTAAAAATGAACCGTCCGATGACATCCGTATTATGGGAGTGGGGGAGCTGGTTACCCATGTTGCGCAGTGTTGCAAACCAGTGCCTTATGACCAGATTGTTGGTTACATCACGCGTGGCCGTGGAATTACCGTGCATCGTAATGACTGCCGAAATTTATTGCGCCTGAAGCGGGAGGAACCGGAACGACTGATCGATGTTGAGTGGAGTCGTGGCAGTCAGCAAACCTATGTTGTGGATATTTATGTGCGGGCATTCGACCGTCAGGGTTTGCTGCGTGATATTACGGAAGTACTGAGTCATGCACAATTGAATGTCACGGCGGTGAATACTCTGACAGACCCGAAAAGCAACCTTGTCAATATGACCCTGACGCTGGATATCTATGATGTTGAGCAATTGAGTCAAGCATTGGCTAAATTGGAGCAATTGCCCAATGTCATGGAGGCTGTACGTGGATTTCCTGAAAAAAGGGAAGTGTGAGTATCTGTACGGATTGACTTCCGGTTGGTTTTATTCGGGCTGGTGCAATAGTTTCTTGTTATCGTATTTTGATTGCTTGTCGAGGCCCGTAGTTGCAAGCGGCGGGTCTGAAAAAATGGCCTGTCAGGGCAAATGAGTCCCTGATGTAGCGACTGGTTAATACCTAAGCAATGGCTGGGAATCGTTGACCCTGGCTCGGGTGTGCTCCAAAATCCATAGCTGATGTGGTACCCTTGCCCGTCTTTAATGGTGCGCAGTTATTCAAAATATGACTATTGAGATCATAAATAAACAGTGTGCAAATGCTTAAACAACACAAATGGTGTTAACCATTCTGGGGAGGAGCCACTGTCAAGTGGCGGAAACAAGTCGCTATGTCAAAGCAAAATCAGTTTTCACGAGAAGAATTATTAACCTGCGCACGCGGTGAAATGTATGGGCCTGGTAATGCCCAATTGCCTTTGCCTCCGATGTTGATGTGTGACCGTATCACCCATATATCTGACGAGGGTGGTGAATTTGGCAAGGGTGAAATCATTGCGGAACTGGATCTCACGCCTGATTTGTGGTTTTTCGAGTGTCACTTTAAAAATGATCCGGTAATGCCGGGCTGTCTAGGTGTTGACGCCATGTGGCAGCTGGTCGGGTTCTTTCTTGGTTGGATGGGGGGGCTAGGCCGGGGGCGGGCATTGGGAGCAGGTGAAGTGAAGTTTTTTGGTCAGGTAACGCCGGAGAACAAAAAAATCACCTATCGTATTAACATGAAGCGCGTTATTTTGCGCAAACTGGTGATGGGCATAGGCAACGCGGTAATGGAAGTTGACGGCCGCGAAATTTATTCTGCCAAAGATCTTCGGGTAGGTTTGTTTACCTCGACGGAAAATTTTTAATTTGAGAATGTGTCAGTAGAATTCAAGTCAGCAGCAGAGCTTAAGCAAAGAGTCCGGCAGGAGGAAACAGTTTTGAAACGTGTCGTCGTCACTGGTATGGGCATTGTGTCCAGTATCGGAAATAATCAACAAGAAGTGGCGGAGTCCCTTCGGGAAGGTCGTTCAGGGATCAGTTTTAGCCAGGAATATGCGGATCTTGGGTTTCGCAGTTGTGTGCATGGCGATGTAGCACTGGATACCAAGGAGCTGATTGACCGCAGGTTATATCGATTTATGGGAGATGCCGCTGCCTATAATTATCTGGCAATGAAAGAAGCCGTGGAAGATGCCGGGCTTTCAGAAGATGAAATTTCCAATCCGCGTAGCGGCCTGGTGGTCGGCTCTGGTGGTGCCTCCAATGAAAACGTGGTGTTGGCCGCCGATTTGTTACGCTCGAAAGGTGTGCGCAAAGTCGGTCCGTTCATGGTGCCGCGCACTATGGGTAGTACGACTTCCGCTTGTTTGGGCACCGCCTTTAAAATCAAAGGCGTGAGTTATTCCATCAGCTCGGCCTGTTCCACCAGTGCGCACTGCATCGGCAACGGCGCGGAACTGATCCAGATGGGCAAACAGGATATCGTATTTGCCGGTGGTGGCGAGGAGCTGCACTGGAGTCAGTCGGTGCTGTTTGATGCTATGGGCGCCATGTCATCCAAATATAATGAAACCCCTGAAAAGGCTTCGCGGGCTTATGATGCCGACCGTGATGGCTTTGTGATTGCTGGCGGCGGTGGCTTGTTGGTATTGGAAGAGCTGGAGCATGCTTTGGCACGCGGCGCAAAAATCTATGGTGAGCTGGTGGGTTACGGTGCTACCTGTGATGGTTACGATATGGTGCAGCCTTCTGGTGAAGGTGCGGTACGCTGCATGCAACAGGCCATGGCGACGATTGATGGCGATATTGATTACATCAACGCCCATGGCACCAGTACACCAGTGGGAGATACCCGTGAACTGGGCGCGGTACGTGAGGTGTTTGGTAACAATATTCCCAAAATCAGTTCTACCAAATCGCTCACGGGCCATGCGCTGGGTGCGGCGGGTGTGAATGAAGCGATTTATTCATTGCTGATGATGCAAGGCAATTTTGTTGCGGCCTCGGCCAATGTGGAAAACCTTGATGAAGGTGCGCAGGGCATGCCCATTGTGCAAATACGCGTGGACGACGTCCATATGAATACGGTGATGTCCAACAGCTTTGGTTTTGGCGGTACTAATGCCTGCCTCATATTTCATCGTTTTCGCGACTGATTTCCCACCGCCATGGCCAGCGAAGACCCGAAGATAAATCTGACCAGCAAGAAAGGCCGTCGTAGCCTGGATAGTGTCGACGGCTTTACCAGCAGTATAGGTCCGGGAAATATTTTCACTGGCAGCATTGCTGGTAGTGGGCATACTATCGTGCTGGGTAAGGTGGAGGGTAGCAGCGAACTCGACGGTGCTTTGGTTGTTGGTGAAGGCGGTTGCTGGATTGGCGATATTAGCGCCAAACACATTGTGATTGCCGGACAGGTGGAAGGTTCGATTACCGCTCGGGAAAAAATGGAAATTGTTTGTACCGCGAAGATTCGCGGCAGCCTCACTAGCCCATTCATCGCTATTGCTGAAGGTGCAGTACACGAGGGTGAAGTCCACATGGGTGAAGTGAAGCGCTTCACCGATCAACGTAACCGGGACTGAGTTCACCCGCTGCCAATGATGCTGACAGCTAAACGTCTCTCTCTGCTCAAAGATATCCTCCGCCAACCGGCGGCCCCTTTTCGTGAACAGCATGTGGCGCGCTGTGTGTCGGCACATCTGACGCGGGCTGGTGTGGCGCATTTTTTTGATCCGGTCGGCAATTTAGTCGTCGGCGTGGCAACGGCAGCGGCTTACCGACGTTTGCTGAGTCGACGTACGAAAGGTGAGGATAAAAACGAGCCGATACGCATTTTTATTGCACATATGGATCATCCGGGGTTTCACGGTGTGAGGTGGCTGGCTTCCAACCGGCTCGCAGTGAAATGGTATGGTGGTTCACCGCTCAAGCATCTCGCCGGTGCCCGTTTGTGGTTGGCCGATGATGACGTCGAAGTCACGAATTCTATGGTGCAGGCTCGGTTGGTTAAGCCAAAGCTGTTGAAAGAGGGTTGGGCTATCGATACCGCCGAAGTACAGTTGCAAACGTCGGATGGCACGCTGGTGGCGGAGCGTTATGCCGGGCAGCAGGCAAAAAAACTGTTTGGCAGTTTTGCCTTTCGCTCTCATTGTTGGGTTAGTGGCAAACGTTTGTATACCCGGGCTGCGGATGATTTGGTGGGAGTGTTTGCCATTGTATCCACGGCTATTGACCTGCACCGACGCCATGCAGGTGCGCCGTTTATCGGTTTGCTGACACGGGCAGAGGAGGTAGGTTTTGTCGGTGCCGTGCAGCATTTTGAACTGGGCTGGCTGGGTACGGCAAAACGTCCGTTATTATGCGTCAGTCTTGAAGCCTCCCGCACATTACCAGGAGCACGTGTGGGCAAAGGTCCGGTGGTGCGTCTGGGAGATCGACGCACGCCATTTGAAAGCGGTGCGCTACAAGTGCTTTCGGAGATAGCGGAAAAAATTTTACCCAAGGCCCATCAGCGTCGGTTGATGGACGGCGGTGCCTGTGAGGCCACAGCGGCGACCGCGTGGGGTGTGCCCACTGTGGGTATCACGTTACCACTGGGTAATTATCACAACCAGGGCTTCGAAGGCGGCATGGATTGCCCGCAAGTGGATGGGCCTGCCCCGGAATTTGTACATCTTGATGATATCAATGGCGAGCTGAAATTGTGTCGGGCATTGATGTCATCAGGACTGCCTTGGTCTGATCCCTGGAAAAAAGTGCGTGCCCGCTTGATGGGAAATGCTCGAAATTACAACAATTTACTTTAAGTGAGCATCGTATCACTGTTTCTATAAGTCTATTCAGTTTGCGTTCAGCTTTCCCCCTGTACCTTGTCAATTATCGGTTGAAAAATCGTTCCACATAAAAACGATGGAGATTCAGAATGAAAAAAATTATTTTTGCAGTAAGCGTGATGATGCTGGCATCAGGTGGTGCAATGGCCGACTTGGCGTTGGCAAAGAAGAGCGGTTGTCTGGCTTGTCATAGCGTCGACAAAAAGATTGTTGGGCCTGGATGGAAAGATGTGGCCGCAAAATATAAGGGTACTGCCAGCGCCAAGGCAGACCTGATTGGAAAAGTGAAGAGTGGTGGTAAAGGTGTGTGGGGTCCCGCTCCTATGCCTCCGTACTCACCGCGCGTTTCCGATGAAAATATTGAAAAGCTGGTTGATTTTATACTGACGCTCTAAAAATAAGTTGTTTAGGCTTGTGTTTGAGGACATAAGCTAGGTTTTGAAAGGACAAGGAAATGGTACTCAACCCCCTGGGTATCTAGTCCGCATTTTTGGTGAGTATCGACACCTTTGGTTTGCTTGGGATGAGTGATCCTTGTCTCAAGCCAACTATCCTTATTCTATTCTGTTGATCGTGGCGTCTTTGCCCAACTTCTCTCCATATTTCTGCGCGTGCCAGATATTCATGCAATAATTCTTATTGTCATTGGTGAGAAGACTCCGATTTTGCCTGGATGTTCTGGATTTTCCGTCGGGCCATACCAAAAACTTTTTTAAACATAAGAAACCACACACAGATGCGCGTATTAATTGTTGAAGACGAAGAACAACTACGGGCGCAATTGGCAACACGATTGCGCCAGGAAGGTTTTGCCGTCGACGAAGCATCCGATGGCAGAGAAGGATTATTTCTTGGTCAGGAATATCCTATTGATGTGGGAGTTGTGGATTTAGGATTGCCGGAAATTTCCGGTATTGAAGTGATTCATCAACTGCGTACAGCGGGGCGGGATTTTCCCATTCTTATTTTAACCGCGCGTGACCGCTGGCAGGATAAAGTTGAGGGGCTGGATGCAGGCGGTGATGACTATCTGGTGAAACCATTCCATATGGAGGAATTAATTGCGCGTATCAGAGCTTTGTTGCGCAGAGCCGTAGGCTGGACACAATCAGTAGTGATATTTGGTCCCTTAACGCTAGATTCGCTGGCGCAAAAAGTGACCATGTACGATAAGCCTGTTGAGCTTACGGCGTATGAATATCGGGTGCTGGAGTATTTGATAGTACGTGCAGGTCAGGTTGTTTCAAAAGCAGAATTGACCGAACATATTTACGATCAGGATTTTGATCGTGACAGTAATGTGATTGAAGTGTTTGTCGGGCGTTTACGCCGCAAGCTGGATCCGCAAAACTCGCTGCACATTATCGAGACACTGCGTGGTCGTGGTTATTGTTTTAGCCTGAAATCATCGGCCGATGAAAAATGACCCTAGGTTAATAGCTGAATTGTGACGAAAATGACTACAATGCTGAAGATAAAATTCTTTTAGATTCTGTGTCATAGGTGTTCGCAGTAGATTCAACTGATTGATTTAGGGTAATTCACAGTGCTTGCAGTAAGAAAAAATGCAGCACGAACGACCATGGATTAATGGGGAATAACTTTACAAATTTATATCATCAATACGCTGTGTGCGGATGTTGGCCGGGCAACAAAGCCCTCACAGTACCTTGCTCAAGGTTCCAAGAGGAGGGCAGTATGATAAAGCGCGCAGTTTTGTGCGCGACTTATCTATATTTGTCACAGTGCTTGTTTAAAGTACTTTGGCAATATTTTCGGCGGCTCGCTTTGTATCGAGGAAAATTAATCCAAGTTTTGCTTTTGGTTTGGCAAGTACGGTGATTACTGCATCCCGACCGGCGTAGGTCATTAGAATGTAACCGATGTTGCCTTTAACAAGTACTTGTTCCAATTCACCCCTTGATAATTCCTGTGCTGTCCGGTCACCGAGCGATATCATGGCCGCGCTCATTGCACCGACACGATCTTCATCCATGTCATTTGGTAATACGGACGAAATGAGTAATCCGTCAGTTGAAATCACGGCTGACGCTTCTATGTCTACTGATGAGCCGTTCAGCTCACTGAGGATCGAACCAAGCATTTCTTGTCGCATTATTGTGTGCTCCTATCTAGTAAAGTATCAGATTGAATAAAAATCAGGACTTGGTTGCATTGTATGTAGAAGATAAATTTTCAAACAATGCTTCGCTCATACCTGTTATTAATAAAAATTTATCTAAGGCTTCATCGATAGAAGCATGGTAGGATTTTTCCATTACAAATATTGAAAATCCCAGCGCAGAATTTATAGCGCTAACAATGTTATGTGTTTTTATGGAATCTTCACCATATATTTTGAAAATTATTTTATAAAGTTCGTTGCATATGAGCGTCATGCCACCACTCATAAACTCCACGGGGAGGTGGACCCGGACGTGAACGTCGCCAACATTATACATTGACTCTGTATATGTTTCATCATAGCGACCGGTAAAGAGGCTTTTCATCCAATCTAAATGGGTCTGCTTCAGAGCGGTTACACGCCCCTCCAAGTAAGGTGCAGTTTCCGGTATGTTAGTCATTACATCGTAAAAACTATCTGTTACTTCAGAAAGTAACGGGGTTATTTCATCTTTAATGCTTGATAATACATTTTCTTTTTCAGTTGTTAAACCTGAAAACTGTTTTGCATAACGTGTAAGCTCAACAAAGTCGGGTTTAATAATGTTTCCTTTTTTGTCTATCATTTTATTCTTCTCTATGTCTGTTTGAATGAAAAGTGCTACGTCAGTTTTCTTTGGCAAAGCGTATATTTAAGGCCCATATTAATGATATCAGTATTGGTTGGTTCATACGGGGCAGTCCACCTATAACCAGTACGAACCGCTGTTCGCCAATATATAATGGCCAAAATCCGACTTGGCTGTTTCCTGCGGCATCCACAATTGCCCAAGCGCTGGAGTTCAGGCCAAGATTGTTTTCTAATAAGCCTATGTGTCGTTCATGCAAAGAGGATATGTCGGCACTTAAGGCGGATAATTGTTCCACGGTTTCGTAATTGAAGCCATTATAGGCAATATGAAATCCCAGGTTATCAGCCAATAATACATTTCCTCTGTTGGATAATGGCGATAACAATTCAGGCAATATTTTTTCGAAATCACCTAAAGGTGCGCCCTGTGGTTTCTCGCAGCCTTGTAACCAATCCAGATTTTGCATGCGTTTTAATAGTGTGGCAATGTCATTTTTATCTTTTATGCCCGTGTATAGGTGTAACTCATCAATCGTTAAGCTTGGGGTCTCCATAAATTGAAACAAAGTACGTAATAATTTTTTTGCAGGATCATTAGTAGGGCTCGACACAGCATAATACGCACCAGCTGGGGTAGGGTAGATGTAGAGATTTTCTTTAATGGTGAAATCAGTCATTGTTTTCTATCAGGCCGGGATCAAGAGAAAAAAGTAGTGCTTTAATCAGTAATGAGACATCGTATCGCTTGCGAGCATCCACATCAAAAATTGGAATGGTTAATCCCTGTTCGTTCAGGTGATTATGGTAATCATCGATGCAGGGTACTGACTTGCGATCCATTTGCGTGACACCAATTGCGACTTGGGTTTGATTAATAAAGTCTTGAAACTGGTCAAGAAAAAATTCCATATCCTGGAAAGGGTTTGGTCGTGTATTGTCCAGTAGTAAAATCAAACCAATTCCACCTGATGTCAGAATGTCCCACATGAAATCAAAACGTTCTTGGCCTGGTGTGCCATAGAGGTGGAGACGGTCATTTCCACTTAAATGGACTGTGCCATAGTCGCATGCAACGGTAGTTGTCTTCTTGACATCTCGCGTCATGTCGCTTGCAATTTTGTCAGTTGAGATAGGCGGACGATCACAAATTGAGGATATTGCGGTGGTTTTTCCAGCGCCAACAGGGCCAGTGAATATTATTTTATAATTTGTCATAGGGTTTTATTACTTCAAGGATTTAACTCTGAAGGTAATATTAGTTAGTACGTAGCCGCTCAAGTAAATTTTGAAAAATTTTCCGGTATTGATGACGTTTAACTGATGGTAGCGCAACGGTTGAGTGATCTTTTTCAGTCATTGCGGGGGCTACAAAGTTCAGTGAAACGGCGGCAGTGTAAAACATAAATACGTGCTGCAATGGAACCGCTAAATAATTAGCCGTGTCCATTAAAGATGTTGGTTGCTTTGCCCATAGTGCCGCAATTCTGAGTGCATGCGGTGTGATGATTGTCCGCGTAAAATTAGGCCAGCGTATTAGTTTGATGGGGGCGGTGAAGTTAGTGTCTATTGGTACGCGCCCGCGTGATGTACGCATTGCTAGCTTCCATAGAAAAGGCTCTGCTGGTAAAACTGTTTCATGCAGGCCGGGTTCACTGTCCACGCTATTATCCAGAACGGTGATAGAAACGTCGGATTTATCAAAAAGCATCCCAGATAGCGCATATAAGTGGCGGAAGTTTTTTTCAACCTTCAATTGTTTTGATTTGTGGAGTATGGTTATTGGACGCCAAACCCCCTTCAAAAGCACATTTTGCTGCTTTTGAAGCGCGCCGAAATATGCTTGTTGAAAATAACCCTGTAGCATTTGTTCAGATTGGTATTGAAATTTGGCGACTTGTATTGGATTGTCGGGGTTGAAGTTTTCAGCTAGCCGGCTATCAATATGCTCCAGGTCAGCGTCTTCTGTTAGAAAATTTACCGAATACTGGTATTGATTGAAGTGTCTGGAGCCAAATTTTACCTGTTTAGTGGTTTTTTTGGGGCTATGTACACTGTTATTCAGTGACAGTGGAGTGACTGTTTCGGGATTGCTGGCAGTCATTTGTAATTGTGAGCCTATTTCCGTAACAGGTATTTTTAAAGCAGGGGTTTTCGTAACAGGTTGCTGTAACCGTTCTTTCGCTTTAAGCAGGGCAGAGGAAAGAGCTTCTAGCATAATTGGCTTACGGATATATACCGCATCGTATGCATTTTCATGGGAAAGCGAAATTAAAATTGAAGGTTGGTTCGGGTAATGTTTTTTATGTTCTTCCAGCATCCTGAGCGCCTGAAACCCATCCATGTCTATTATGCTGATGTCAGCAAAATTTTCTTCTACCAGAACGTAGTTATCCTTACAATGCTCATGAAAAAATAATTGCAACGTGCTGTAGGTGCGTTGCTCCATACCGAGTGCCGCAATTTTTACAGGTCTTGTGTGATTATCCATCTATATCTCCTGTGGCCAGATGAATGTGTTTCGCTGTTTGTATCCATGCATGATGGTCAGGAATGAATTTATCAGCTAGTCGACGATACATTGCATCACAATTATCTACATCGCGAGATGCTTTATATATTTCAAGCAAATCTGTATGTAATTCTTTACGCCAAGGCTCTTTTAATACTGCGACCTCTAAAATTTTTCTTGCTTCATCAACTTCCCCATATTCCAAATAGTCATGTGCTTCCTTTTGCGGGTCTTGTGTGGCATGCGTAGTTTGCTGATTACTGATGAGTAGATCGATTGTGCCGATTAAGCCTTTCGAGAGTCGCGAGTATTGGCTTATGGGCAATACGCTCGATGCACTTACCCCATTGTCTAATCGGTGGTATAGCGCATTGAAATGATGAGAGTCCAAATAACATTTGGACTCAAACAACAAGCGCCGTCTTATTTCGAAACCTTTTGCATTGAGTGCTATGAATAAATCTAACAAGGCACCATACAAGGCATCGCCATTCTTGATTTTCCTGTAAAGGTAGATTCTTTGAACATGGCTACGTAAGTACAGAGGGTTGCGCGTTACCTTATGTTCCAGCACTTCTATTGCTTTGTCGCTGTATTCACCCAAATCAAGAATGAGCCCAGATTTATTTGAGACCATAAACATGACTTCCGGCTTGCCATTGCTATCTTCTTGTTTGTGCATTTCTATCATAGGTGTTGAACGATTATTCAGCGTAGGGTTACCCGAGGCTACAGAAAACATATGTAATTTTTATTAAAAATCAGCAGTTCGTTGTTCATCTGCAATAAGCAATCTTTTCTCCTCTCTAGTACCTGTTTTGGTGTTTGGCGATTTTTAAGGTACAAAACAGTATGGCCTTATTCATTGAGAACACCTCACCAGCGGTGACGTGTTGACAAAATACACCTTTGTTGTTGCGATCGGGCTAAACAGACATCAAATTAGAGTTGATCTGGACTAATTTGAAAATGCCTTAAATGTTGATTTCAGTCTTTCTTATATATATGCATTTACAATCTATGTTATTAATATTTTCGGGTTTTCTTCGGCAGCTGTTTGCTAACCCTCAATAGTTTGTTGATCATTAAAATAATTTTTCGTCAGCTCCCCAACTACTACACGTTATTTATCTCAAAATATATCCATATTTTTACATATTATTGAGATATAAAAATATTTAACGAAACCAAATAACGCCAGTTAGTATCCTGAGCCAGGTTGTTTAACAGGCATTTAAATATATTGGCTATGCGGCAGGTAGCGCACCTTCTGTTCGGTAGTCAAAATATTTCAGTACCCCGGTCTTTTGTCTTGTAATGAGATGGTGCTTTTGCTTTAAGCTATCTCTGTTTTTTATAGGAGTCCTGCTTAGGAGCATCGGAATAAACAATCTCAGGGTATGAAGGTGAGGTGGTGCGCTACCTGTCCAAATGCTTAGGCGCTTGAACAGAAAACTACGTATCAAGCCGCAGGGAGTTCAACCCAGAGAGATTAAATTTTGGCAAAAGTTAAGTGGAAAGATAATACACTCCAATCTTTTTTCTATTTAATCGCTAACGTGGCATTCGTGTGTCCATCACAAAATTCGAAACCACATCTCCCTTGATTCGCGAGCACAAAGATCATCTTGATGAATATGTGTGAAGAGTTGACTAGGATGCTGTATTTCATTTCCATGTTTCGTCCATGATTGTATGGCTGAGCGTCTTAACCCTGAATGGTTAAAATGTGTCATCAAATGCACCGCTTGCGCGATAATCTCAATGTTACTAGGTGATAGTCCTATTACCACTAAATAGTAACCGCTGGTGATGATCGGTGATTACTTGCAATGTGTCAACCTGTTAAATCATTCGATTAGGCTGATTTGAGCTATAAGAATTTGCTAATGCCAATTTATTTTGTGTCCCTGTATTTAATTCAGGCAGCCGTTCATGCCCAGCGGCTTTTTTCTGTAAATAAAATCTCTCAGCACCGATTGTTAAATATATAAATCGCTTGGCTAATCTGCAGTAATTATGATTTATTTTTTTCTAAAAAATACACTGTCATATATGAGCAAAAAATTGCTGTTGGCACGGCTGCTGGAAGTATTAACTCTAATTCTGATAAAAACCTTGCTGATCGCTCAGTTAATTCAGTGCATTGTCTTGGTGTAGGCAAAAGCTGAGATGCCGGGGTTTTGTTCCAGTGTTTGGATGTAATTCCCGATAACCCGATAATTTGCGCAGTGGTATCAGTAGCGTTTGACGTTACATTCTAATATTAATACCAACTACCAGTAGTTAGCCAAATACTATCAGCTGGCGGTGGTGTTTGCACGTCCTTACAACCTTAAAGGGCAAATCTAAAATGGAGGTGGCTGGATATTAGCCTGCTTCACGCTGCTGCAGCTCCGAGATCAGCTGAGTGTACTGGTGTATTTACGCTTTGTTCGAATAGGTTTGCACTTAAATCTCGTTGCCAGTACGGACTTTCTGTTACGTCGAAATTAAATCGATCAAGACAACGTCGTCGACTATATTATCTTTCTTATTCGTGAGGGACTATTTCCTCTGAAGAGATGAATCAAATCGACATCTACGAGATGTCCACATCATCGTTCATCGTCAATTTAAAGGGGGTGTTTTTCGGTGAAATCAGTCTGGATTGTTTGATTTGAAATTTTCGCATAGAAAATGTGTGATTTTATGCAGAAATGGTCATTTTGCCTTAAATTTTTACTTTAAAAACCGGAATTTAATGGTAAAATAACCCCCGCAGATTCTGGACGTTTTTGAAGGCCTAGTGAAGTAAGTGTCGCACTGGCCGATTAGGTAAGCCAGATCAACCATAACAAGGGAATTCAGCGTGTACGAGAATTTTTATCGGCTGCGAGCCAAACCCTTCCGCCTTAGTCCTGATCCAAGTTTTTTTTTCGCCAGTCGTGGACACAAACGTGCCTTGGCTTATTTGCGTTACGGGCTGAGTCAAGCTGAAGGGTTTGTGGTTATCACCGGTGCGCCGGGCACGGGTAAAACGACCCTGGCACAAATTCTTTTACAGGATATGGAGCAATCCGATGTGGTGGTTGCTCATCTGACCACAACCCAGTTAGAGGCTGATGAAATGCTGCGCATGGTGCTGGCTTCTTTTGGCCTGCGCTACGAAGGCCAGGACAAGGCTGGCCTGCTGAAAACCCTGGAAGCTTTTTTCATGGCCCGTTCCCGTGAACGCAAGCGGGTGTTGTTGGTGGTGGACGAGGCGCAAAATCTGCCGGCTCGTTCGCTTGAAGAATTGCGAATGCTTTCTAATCTGCAAGTGGGCGAGCAAGCATTGCTGCAGACCTTCCTGCTTGGTCAGGTGCAATTTCGCCAGATGCTGGATCATCCGGACCTGGAACAGCTTTGTCAACGCGTGATTGCCAATTACCACCTCAGTGCGCTGGGTGCCGATGAATGTCAGAACTATGTAGAAAGTCGTTTGAGACGAGTGGGTTGGAATGGTGACCCACATTTTACCGATGAAGCATTTGAAATTATTTACCGATACACGGAAGGTGTGCCGCGGCGTATCAATATGTTGTGTGATCGTGTTTTGTTGTTCAGCAGTCTCGAAGAGCTACATACGGTTGATGCGGGTGTGCTACATGATGTCACCGATGAATTGCAAAGCGAAATTTCCGGCAGACCTGTTGCCCGGCCCGCAAAAATAAATACGGATGTGTTACCTGATATTGTGTCCGGCGAGGCAGTGGATATACCTCAGCCAATCAACAATGTATCCCAAATAGATGCTTCTGACTCTGTTCTTGCACAGGATGTTGGAGTCAAGGAAGTTAACATCGATGAACCGGGTGTTAGTCCATCGCGTGAACCTAGCACTGTGGATGTTGACGATAGTCATAGAGCTGTGGCCGTTTCCTTTCCGGAAGACGGTGGCAGGATGGACCGTGCAGTATCTGATGATGGATGGATGCAGCATGTGGCGCAAGCGCAGCCAGACAGTATTGAAACTGATGACAGCAATAACAGTGAGCCTGCGGAAATGGAACGTTTTCGGGTTATTGCCGGTGGCAGAGAGGCTACTGCAAATGTGACTAAAATAGAGACAGAACGTCCAGTCAGTCAGCCTGCTGCCAACCAGCCTTCGCCGAGCGTGATGGCACCATTGCCGGATGCACCGGATGATCCTCAGGAAGTGGTGCTGCGCAAAATTCTGCGTTTGGTGCTGGCTTTTCACCGTTCGCCGCGCAGTTTTCCTGGGTTGGATGATCCTACGCAATCTCTACCCAAAGGTATTAAAGCTATTTTGGAATTAGCGGTTGCTGAAGACCAAATGTTATTAGATTTGCGTCAGATTGCTGTAATGGGTATTTCACCGGCCATGTTGCGAGCCGCTGTACGTTTTTTTGTGCGTCGTGTGTTGTTTTTACCGGGAGGCGATGATTTTCGTGTATTAGGCCTTGCGTCGGGCGCAAGCCTGAGCGAAGTAGAAGTACATTACGGTTTATTGATGAAATTGTTGCGCCAGGATAAAAAGTTCAATGAAGAAAGTGGCGTATCACGTGTGGGTGCTGCCTATGAGCGCCTGTGTCGCTCCGAAATAACAGCACGCCCAGCAGAGGCTGTAAAGTCTCCGGTTGATGTTGAGGATGCCGAAGAAGAGTTGGATCTGGATTTGTCACCCAGTATGGGGCGTGCGGTTAATTCAGGGTTGCGTCCGCCACCTGCAAATGCGAACGAAATAATCGCCGAGGATACGCGCACAGCACCAACTATGCGCAACATGATGTTGATTGTTGGTGTTGCGGTCGTTGTGTTTGTTTTATATCTGACTCAAATTAAAATGACGAGAGATGCCACCCCTGAGCGGGTTGCTGACTTGCCGAATGCGTCGGTGGTTGCAACGGAGCCGGTCACGAAACCGGTTATTGTCCCGATAGCAACATCGGTTAATGAGACTGGCAGCGAAGAAGATGTAGTGACATCGGAAATGGCACAGGCAGCTTTAGTATCAGATGCCGCAGAGAAAGAAGCCAAAGCAGTCGCACAGGCCGAGGCAGAAGAGGCAGCTAAAGCAGAGGCTGAAACACAAGCGACACTAAGAGCGGCAGCGATAGCCGCGCGCCAGCGTGAGGCTGAAATTAAAGCACGAGTAGAAGAACAGGCCAGGGCAAAGGTGAAGGCGGCTGCGGAGGTCAAAATTGCAGCCGCAGCGAAGGCTGAAGCGCAAGCGAAGATGAAGGCAGCGGAAGAGGCTAAAGCACAGGCAGCAACATCGGCTGACCTGATTCGTCCTGCAAGCCTGAATGAAATGCTCACGGTGTTTACCACGGCATACCAGACGGGTGATTTGAACAGACTGCTGAATTTGTATTCTCCCGTAGTGCGTACCAATAAGTCGATTGATATAGCCGGTGTGCGGGATGAATATCAAACATTATTCAAAAACAGCACTGAGCGTAACGTGCAATTTACCAATATGAATTGGACACAGAAAACCGGTTATGTGCGTGGTAGTGGGCAATACACAGTTTCGGTGAAGGGCAAAGATGAGCATCCTGCCTATGAAGAAAGCGGGGATTTAACGCTGCAGGTGGAAAGTCATTCCGGCAACTTACGAATCATTCGTTATTACACGTCTAATGTTGTGGTGATTGAGCGTGTGAACACGGAACTTGTAACGGAAGGGGTTGATGCAGGTAAAGCGAATGCAGGAGCGAATCTCGTTAACCGTATTTTAGAAAAAGAACTGGACACCTTGTTGAACAGGCTCATTGGTGCCTATGCGGCGGGCGACATTGAGGCCTTCATGAAACTTTTTGCAAAAGATGCCCAAACTAATGACCGAGCTACAGTGAAAGGTATTCGGGAAGATTATGCTGGATTGTTTAATAGCACCTCATTTCGGACGATTGCCTTTAAGGAAGTACAGTGGACGTGGGATGGCGATATTACTCGGGGTGAAGGCATTTATAATGTTGAAGTCCAGGCCAATGGTCAAAATAAACGTGATCATTATCAGGGGCCACTATGGATTCAGATAGAGCGCAGAGAGGGCAAAATACAGATTACTCACTTTGCTTTTTCTGAATATAAAGGTTGAATACAGTAGGTTGGATGAAAAACGGATAAAATGAATATGGTTTGTGCCATATCAAAACGATAGTGTTATATTCGGTACATGGTCGGCTATTATATTTCGGGGAAACAAGATGAAAAAATTGTTTATTGCGGTGTTTATCAGTTTGGTTCTGAGTGGCTTTGCCTCTGCTGGAGAGGAAATTCAACTGGCTGCAGCCATCGGTGCAGGGGCCAGTGCAACCGCTCCGGAGCCAGCGGTCGGTACTGGGGCTGAGGCCACCGGTGCAGAAGCAGGTAGTGCCGCGGCTTCGGCAGCGGCGTTGAGCACTGGTAAAATGGTGGCTATTGGTACGCTGGCCGCAGGTGCGATTGCCGCTCTGGCAAGCTCCGGTGGTGGTTCCAGCACGTCAAATCATTAGTCGTTTTTTGCAAAACTTGAACGTTAACGCCTCTGGCCTGTGCTTGGCCAGGGGCGTTTTCGTATTTATGCCCCAACGCTTGGGACTCAAGTCTGACCGCGTACCCTATTGATTCCGTGGCTGACAGGCAAGGGTTTAAAGGTGTTTTGCTGTGTATCGTGTTGTGGACGGGCAGTCTGCCGCTGTATGCCACACCGTTGACCACTCCCACTCAAACAGGACAAACCGGCTTGGTAAATATGCCGACGGCGCGAATAGCAGAGGACGGCACACTGCGTTTTGGCTTCAGCCGGTTTGAACCCTACAAGGCTTTTTGGAGCAGTTTGAGTATTTTTCCGCGATTGGAGCTGGGGGCACGGTATACCGCAGTGAGCCATACCCGGGGATTGGCTAATCCTAATTTTGGCACATTTAAAGACAAGGCCTTCGATGCCAAGCTGTTGCTGCTGCAAGAGCAACGTTATCTTCCCGCTATCAGTGTGGGCACCCGGGATTTTCTGGGCACTCGGGTGTTTGACGCGGATTTTGTGGTGATGAGCAAGCAGTTTGGTCCAGTAGATTTCAGTCTGGGTTTGGGACGGGGGCGTCTTGAAGGTGGTTTTGGTGGCGTACAATATCAACCCGCCTGGGCGCCGAGTGCTGATCTGGTCTATGAATACGATGCCACGGACTATGCTAACGACCGTTTTGCCGTCACCAGTGGCGCAATCAAGCGCAAGGGTGCAGATACATTCTCCATTGGTTATCGCTGGGGTTGGTTGGGCGGGCGGCTGGCTTGGCAGGGTGGGGACATAGGATTCAATGCCTATGTTTCTGTTCCATTGATGCAGCGTGAATTTATCCCCAAGTTGGATGAGCCACCACCGTTTACAGCAAAGACTGAGCGAGCAGATGTGGCGACATGGCACGATGCTTTTGAATCGCGCGAACGGCTGATTTCCGCTCTGGAGCAGCAGGGTTTTCGCAATGTGCAAATTTTTCTGACGGGACAAGAATTGCACATAGGTTTTGCCCATCGACGCATCTCGCTGGTGGCACGTGCGGTAGGCCGTGCGTTGCGCACGTTGATGTCGCTGGGCCCGCGTGATCTTGAGGCCATTCACATCACTTATTTTACGTCCACAGATCTGGCGCTGGTGACTTACGATTTTCATGATTTACCCCTGCTGGAACGGTTTTTTGCGGGCCATGTTACCTACGGTGAATTGCTCAAAGGCGTAACGGTAAGTTACAGCAGTCCTGCTACGGCGAAACAGTTGGCCAAAGTTCCGGTCCTTATTGGGGGGCAATCGCCAGCTCAAACAGCCATTCCCGAAAAAATAAAATCCTACGAGCACTTTCAGTGGGTGCCTAATGAGGAAGGCCATGTCCTCAGTCTGCGTCGTGAGAGCCGTGCTCTGGACCGGGTGCGTATTGTTCCTCTTAACGCCGGTATTTATTTCAACGATGCCAATGGTGCGTTGCGTTATGAGACTTTTGCGCTGGCGACCTATATTCAGCAACTGGGGCGCGGCTTGTTTGTGGAAGGTGGGCTACGTTTGCGCTTGCTGGAAGATGTCAGCAAAGTAGAGGATCGTTCCAATAGCGTGCTGCCCCATGTGCGTTCTGATGTGGGTGATTACACTCGTGATGGCCAGTTTATCCTTGATCAGTTGATACTGAACCAGTATTTGCAATTACGGCCGCGCTTTTATGCTCGTGCCTCGGCGGGCTATTACGAACGTATGTTTGCTGGGCTGGGAGGGCAACTCCTGTATTTTTCCAGATCCAGTCCTTGGGCCATAGATTTTAGCGTGGATACCTTGCGTCAACGTAATACCATTGGTGATTTCGGCTTTCGTGATTACCGTACCACCACCGCTATTGCTGCTTTGCATTATCGGCTGCAACAACAGGGTTTGACCTTTACCCTGCGCGGTGGGCGTTTTCTGGCCGAGGATGTGGGTGTGCGTTATGAAATACAACGCCGTTTTCGCTCCGGTGTGCGTATCGGCGCCTGGTACACGGTCACGGACGGGCGGGATATCACCTCGCCGGGCAGTCCGGATGACCCGTATAACGACAAGGGCATCTTCCTTTCCATCCCGCTGGGGAGCATGCTGACTCAGGATACCCAGGCCACTGCACGCTTTGCCATCTCGCCGTGGACACGAGACGTAGGGCAGATGGTAAAATCTCCCGGTGATTTATACACTATCGTGGAAGATCCCCTGTTATTCGACTGGGGTGCTCGTCATCTATTGTCGGCTTTTCATAAATGAGAATTATCGGTAAAGCGCTATTGCTGAAGACAAAATAATAAAACTGTTTCACGAAGTGAGATCATCATTGTGGTTATCGATTTACGAGCAAATTTTTTGACCCGTGTTACCGGGCGAGGCAGTTCAGTAATACTCTGCACGTTATTTTTTCTGTTGATTTCCGTCGCATCACTGGCTGCGGTGCCGACGGCGCAGCAGCTGCAAATGCTGGATCAGTTATCTCCCGAGCAGCAGGCAGAATTACTACAGACATTTAAAAAGACACCTGGTACTGACAAGGTTATACCGTTGGAACAGCCCGAAATCGTTGTGCCAATGCCGGTACGGGAAGACAGCGTCAAGGAAGCCTCAGGGGCGGATAATGCACTCAAGCCTTTCGGTTACGATTTATTTGCGGGTACGCCGACTACCTTTTCTCCCGTCACCGAAATTCCGATTCCCGTTGATTATGTCATTGGTCCCGGAGACACCGTGCAGGTACAACTGTACGGCAAGGAAAGCCAGCAGTATGAATTGATGGTCGATCGTGAAGGACTGTTACAGTTTCCGAGCATCGGGCCCATTGCGATTACCGGCATGCGTTTTGATGAACTGAAAAATGATTTGCAACGGCGTGTTAAAAAACAAATGCCCGGTGTGCAAATTCATGTTTCCCTTGGGGAGCTACGCTCTATGCGCATCTTTGTGCTGGGTGATGTCAATCGACCCGGTGCGTACACGGTGAGTTCTTTATCTACCATGACCAATGCGTTATTTGTCAGTGGTGGCGTGCGTCCCATCGGTTCGCTACGCAATGTGCAACTCAAACGGCGCGGTAAACTGATCCAGCGGCTGGATTTGTACGATTTATTGCTGCGTGGTGATACCCGTGCCGATGCACGCATGCAGCCCGGTGACGTGATTTTTGTGCCACCCGTTGGCGATACTGTAGGTGTTGATGGGGAGGTACGTCGGCCTGCCATTTATGAACTGAAAAAAGAACGCACGATACAGCAGATGCTGACCATGGCGGGTGGCATGTTGCCTACGGCTTACCAGGCAAAAAGTCAGTTGGAACGCATAAACGTCATTGGTGAAAGGTCCGTTATTGACATTGATTTATCATCTGCAGCTTCCGTTGCACAGCCCGTGACAAATGGCGACATACTGCGTGTCTACTCCGTATTGGACAGCGCGGAAAATGCGATATTCGTATCTGGTCATGTACAGCGTCCCGGTGAATTACAGTGGCATGAAGGCATGCGCTTGTCTGATGTTTTTCCATCGATTAAAGCGTTGTTGCCTGAGCCTGATTTGAGCATGGTGATGATCCGTCGTGAACGACAACCGGATCGCATTATTGAAGTGCTGGCTTCGCGCCTGGATAAAGTTTTTGTCGAGCCGGAGACTGCCGCGAATTTAAAACTGCAATCCCGCGACCATATTTTTGTATTTGGTTTGTCATCCCAGGCAGAGCGGCAACGTGATGAAGTGCTTAAAACCCTGGTGCAAGAATTGCGGCAACAGGCGAATTTTAAACGCCCGGAAACTATTGTACAGATTGCAGGTAATGTGCGCTGGCCTGGCGAGTATCCGCTGGCAACCAAAATGCGCTTACGTGACCTGCTACGTTTTGCAGGAGATATAACTGTTAATAGTGATACCCGTTATGTGTTGCTGATGCGTAAGGATGTGCAGGGTCGCTATCTAACAGCACAGTCGTTTGATATCAGCACATTGAATATCACTCAAAATA
>Ga0316202_10000695_pt1 | contig 32751 bp, 45 predicted proteins | sample 3monrhotite_MG_FD_204934 | JGI IMG/M metagenome (GOLD analysis project Ga0316202, IMG submission 204934) | Microbial mat bacterial communities from mineral coupon in-situ incubated in ocean water Damariscotta River, Maine, United States -... | ecosystem: Environmental > Aquatic > Marine >...
GGTGATAACATCTCTATGGATGTTGAATTGATCACTCCAATCGCAATGGATAAGGAACTTCGTTTCGCTATCCGCGAAGGTGGTCGTACGGTCGGCGCTGGCGTCGTTACCGACATTAGTAAGTAAGGGGGCCGTACGTGGCAACTCAAAGTATTCGTATTCGCCTAAAGGCTTTCGATCATCGTATTCTTGATAAGAGCGCGGCTGATATCGTAGCAACGGCAAAACGTACAGGTGCAGAGGTTCGTGGTCCGATTCCAATTCCGACCAAGATTCGCAAATTTTGTGTAATCAAATCTCCACACAAGTACAAAGACTCTCGTGAACAGTTCGAGATTCGCACGCATAAACGCATGTTAGACATTGATAAACCGACTCCACAGACCGTAGATGCGCTGATGAAGCTTGATCTGCCGTCCGGTGTGGACGTCGAGATCAAACTGTAATCGGGAGGATATCATGAGTATTGGATTGATCGCCCGAAAAGCGGGCATGACACAGATCTTTGCAGAAGATGGTTCTGCAGTTCCTGTGACTGTATTGAATGTAGAGCCGTGCAAGGTTATTGCGCGCCGCACTGCGGATAAAGATGGCTATGATGCTGTTCAGGTTGGTTTTGGTGCTGCAAAGCGTTTTACCAGCCGTGCGGTTCAGGGTCACTTTGCTAAGCAGGGTCAGGATGTGACTGGTGGCTTGAAAGAGTTTCGTGTTGCTGCTGATGCAGAATTTGAATTGGGTCAGGATCTGACAGCGCTGCTGTTTGAAATTGGTCAAAAAATCGATGTGGTTGGCACTTCTAAAGGTCGCGGTTTTGCGGGTGTGATGAAGCGTTACGACTTTGGTGGCGGCCGTGCAACTCACGGTGCTGAAAAAGTACATCGTCAGATGGGTTCTACCGGTCAGTGTCAGGATCCGGGCCGTGTATTCCCAGGCAAGAAAATGCCAGGTCATTACGGCAATGATCGTAAGACAACCCAGAACCTGGAAATTATTCGTGTGGACGAAGAGTCCAACCGCATTCTGGTAAAAGGCGCAGTTCCTGGCCCACGTGGTGGCTTGGTTGAAGTGCGTCCTGCCGTGAAGGGAGCGTAAGATGGCGAACATCTCCATCGTAGATCAGAACAATAAAGAAGTAGGCAAGCGTGAGCTGAACCCTGCAGTCTTCGGCCTGGAATCGGATGCCGGTTTTGTACATCGTGTATACGCTTCTCTGGCGTCCGCGCAGCGTGCTGGAACCAGCAAGATCAAGTCGGTTGCAGAAGTTTCAGGTGGTGGCAAGAAGCCATTCAAGCAGAAGGGTACAGGTCGTGCTCGTCAGGGTACTACACGTGCTGCGCAGATGCGCCATGGTGGTACCGCTCATGGTCCGCAGGCAAACACTTCGTTTGATTCCCGCGTGAACAAAAAAGAGCGCCGTCGTGCACTCTGTCTGGTTCTCTCCGATTGTCTTCGTGAAGGTAAGTTGACTGTAGTTGACAAGCTTGAGTTGAATGACATCAAAACCAAGGCGTTTATTGAAGTGCAGACTGCTTTAGAAGCCAGCACCGGCCTGTTTGTTCTGGCTGAAGCGAATAATAATGTTGAGCTTTCCGGTCGCAACGTACCGAACACCAAGGTTGTCCTTGATGGTCAGGTAAGTATTCACGATCTGATCAAGAGCAAGCGGGTTATTTTGACTGCAGCTGCTGTTGATAAGCTCGAGGAGCGTTTGTCATGAGTGCAAACATCAAGCATTTTGAAATCTTGCGTCAGCCTGTTGTGACTGAAAAGAGTTACGAAGCGACTGGCGAATCAAATCAGTACACTTTCCGTGTTGCGCGTACTGCGACCAAGCTCCAGATCAAAGCGGCTGTTCAGGCTATCTTTGAAGTAAAAGTGGACAAGGTTCAGGTCATTAACATGCCGGGCAAGCCAAAGCGTCGTGGCGCTACTACAGGAAACCGTTCGGGTTACCGTAAGGCTGTAGTCCGTCTGGCTGAAGGCGAAACGCTGGAAATGGCAGAAGAGGTATAAACAATGGCATTGAAGGCATTGAAACCAACAAGTAACGGTAACCGTGGCCGCATAGGCGTGATTAATGAAGGTCTGCACAAAGGCGCACCTGAAAAAAGCCTGGTTACCGGCCTGACAAAATCAGGTGGTCGTAACAATAATGGACGTGTAACCAGTTTCCATCGTGGTGGCGGACATAAGCGTCTTTATCGCATGGTAGATTTCAAGCGTGACAATTTCGGCATTGGCGGTACAGTTGCGCGGATTGAATATGACCCTAACCGTACAGCGCATATTGCACTGGTTGTTTTTAGTAACGGTGATAAGCGATATATCCTGGCTCCACAGGGTTTGCGTGCAGGTGATTCGATTGAATCAGGTCCTAATGCAGAGATTCGTCCAGGCAATGCTTTGCCACTGGCGAATATCCGTGTCGGTACACAAGTTCATAATGTTGAAATGAAGCCTGGCAAGGGTGGGCAGATGGCTCGTAGTGCTGGCGCATCTATTCAGTTGATGGGTAAAGAAGGTAGTCAGGCGATCCTTAAGATGCCATCCGGCGAGTTTCGTCGTGTGGACATTCGTTGTCTTGCGACTATTGGTGTGATGGGTAACTCTGATCACTCCAACCGTAAGGTTGGTAAAGCTGGTCGTAGTCGCTGGTTGGGCGTGCGTCCTAATGTTCGTGGTGTTGCCATGAACCCAGTGGATCATCCACATGGTGGTGGTGAAGGCCGTACATCAGGTGGTCGTCATCCGGTAAGTCCTTGGGGCGTACCAACAAAGGGTCACAAGACCCGTCAGAAGAACAAGGCGTCGAACCGTGATATTATTCGCCGCCGCAACCAGAAGTGAGGTAAGAAATGGCGCGCTCATTAAAGAAAGGCCCTTACATTGAAGCTTCCCTGCAGAAGAAGGTTGACGTTGCTCAAGCTTCCGAAAAGAAGGGTGTAATTAAAACATGGTCTCGTCGTTCAACGATTGCCCCGGATTTTGTTGGCATGAACTTCGCAGTCCACAACGGCCACAAGTTTATCCCTGTGTTTGTAACTGAAAACATGGTTGGCCATAAGCTGGGCGAATTTTCGCCTACCCGTACCTACTATGGTCACGGTGCTGATAAAAAGGCCAGGAAGAGGTAAGTAGCATGTCTGAACAAGTTCGTGCATTGCACAAAAACAGTAGAATCAGCCCGCAGAAGGCACGTTTGATGGCAGATGCTATCCGTGGCCATAATGTTGGTCGTGCTCTGGCTGTTCTCGCCCTGTCTCCAAAGAAGTCAGCCCGCCTGTATGAGAAGGTACTGAAGTCTGCTATTGCAAACGCAGAGCAGAATCACGGCCTCGACGTTGATCAGTTGTTTGTTTCTGAAGCAAAAGCTGACGCAGGTATGACGCTCAAACGTTACCGTCCGAAAGGCATGGGTCGTATGCGTCAACGTTTTCATCGCCACAGCCACCTCAGTGTGTCTGTTAGCGAACGCGGTTAAGGGGTAAGTCATGGGACAGAAAGTAAATCCAGTTGGATTTCGTGTTGGAATCACTCGTACCTGGGAATCAGTATGGTACGCTTCTGACAAGAATTTTGGAGCCAATCTGCGTGAAGACATCAAGTTGCGTCGTTACGTTAAGGCTCGTTTAAAGCATGCTGGCATCTCCCGTATTATTATCGAGCGCCCGGCAGGCAAAGTGAAAGTGACTGTTCATACTTCACGCCCTGGTGTTGTGATCGGTAAGAAGGGTTCTGAAATTGACGCGGTTCGTAATGAGCTGATGCAGAAGTTCGGTCAGGAAGTTCAGGTGTTTATCGTAGAGATACGTCGTCCTGAAGCAGAAGCGCAGTTGGTAGCAGAGAATATTGCTTTCCAGCTTGAGCGTCGTGTTGCCTTCCGTCGTGCTATGAAGCGTGCAGTTCAGAGTGCGATGCGTATGGGCGCTAAAGGCGTTCGTATTAACTGTGCAGGCCGTTTGGGCGGTGCGGAAATCGCACGTACTGAATGGTATCGTGAAGGACGTGTGCCGCTGCACACCCTTCGTGCTGATGTGGACTACGGTTTTGCTGAAGCGCACACCACTTATGGTGTGATTGGCGTAAAGGTTTGGGTATTCAACGGCATTAAGCTGGGTGGAACCGAAGCTGAGAACGCATAAACAAGAGCTGAAGAGGATTAGTAACGATGTTGCAACCTAAGAAAATTCGTTGGCGCAAGCATCACAAAGAGCTGCAGCGCATTCGCGGTAAAAGCCCTCGTGGTGCTAGCCTGAACTTTGGTCAGTATGGCCTGAAGGCTATGGAACCAGGTCGTATTACCGCACGCCAGATTGAAGCTGCGCGTATTACCATTAACCGTCACGTGAAGCGTCAGGGACGTGTGTGGATCCGTATTTTTCCGGATCTTCCAGTATCCAAAAAACCTGCCGAAGTACGTATGGGTAAGGGTAAGGGCTCACCTGAATACTGGGTTGCCGCTATTCGTGCTGGTCGTATCATGTATGAGATGGACGGTGTTGATGAGGAAGTAGCGCGTGAAGCATTGGCGCTGGCTGCTGCCAAGCTACCTATCCGTACTAAGGTCGTTGTGCGTGGAGTTGGACGATGAGTGATGTAAAAAATGCAAAAGATCTGCGTGCCATGTCCGAAGCGGACCTGAAAGAGCGCATGGATGAATTGGGCGCAGAGCACATGAAGCTCCGCTTTCAGAAAGCAACGATGCAGTTGAATAATACTGCTCGTGTTGGTCAGGTTCGTCGGGAAATTGCGCGTATCAAAAGCGTTCTCGCTGATCGCGGCTAAGGGGTATAAGAGATGTCTGAAACAAAAACAAACAAACGTACCCTGGAAGGTACTGTTGTAAGTAACAAGGGCGAACAGACCGTAGTTGTGCAGGTTGAACGTAAATTCCTGCATCCGCGCTACCGTAAGACTATCCGTTCGCACAAGAAATATATGGCTCATGATGCAGAAAACACCTGTAATATTGGTGATACTGTTCGTATCATTGAATCTGCTCCAATCTCCCGCCGCAAGCGCTGGGTGATGGAAACAGTTCTGACACGTTCAGAGCAGCTGTAGTCCTGGAGATTTGCAATGATTCAGAATGAAACCGTACTGCAGGTTGCAGATAACTCAGGCGCCCGCAGGGTCAAATGTATCAAAGTGCTGGGCGGCTCCAAACGCCGTTATGCACGAGTTGGTGATGTGATCGTTGTGGCTGTGAAAGAAGCGATGCCTGGCGGCAAAGTGAAAAAGGGTGAAGTGCAGCGTGCTGTAGTAGTCCGTACTGCGAAGGAGTTCCGTCGCACAGATGGATCTTCTATCCGTTTTGACGAAAATGCTGCGGTTCTGCTGTCCAAACAGAATGAACCACTAGGCACTCGTATTTTTGGCCCTGTGACACGTGAACTGCGTGCCAAGGGTTACATGAAGATCGTTTCGCTAGCACCTGAAGTACTGTAAGCGAAAGAGAGGCTAAAGAACAATGACAACAGTGGTGAAATCCCGAATTCGCAGAGATGATGAAGTCATCGTAACAGCAGGTCGTGACAAAGGTACACGCGGAAAAGTAATCCGTGTAATGCCTGTAGACGGCCAGGTGCTGGTTAGCAAGGTGAACATGATCAAGCGTCATACCCGTCAGACCCAGGCTAGTGCTGGTGGCATCATCGAGAAGGAAGCTCCTATGGAGATCTCCAATGTGCAGTACTTCTGCTCGAAATGTGAATCAGGTGTTCGTCTCGGCGCTAAGACGCTTGAAGACGGCCGCAAAGTCCGTACTTGTCGCAAATGCGGCGAAGTGCTGGATAACTAGGAGTTACGACAATGGCTCGTTTGAAAGAAGTTTATAAAGAAAAAGTTACTCCGGCTCTGAAAGAAGAGTTCGGTTACACCAATCCGATGCAGGTTCCTGCGATCAGCAAGATCGTGGTCAACATGGGTGTGGGTGAAGCGTCTCAGAACTCCAAGGCTATCGATGGTGCTTTGGCTGACATGATTGCAATTACCGGCCAGAAGCCAGTAATTACCCGTGCACGTAAGTCTATTGCGAACTTCAAACTTCGTGATGGCATGCCTGTAGGTTGTCGTGTCACTCTGCGCGGTGAACAGATGTGGGAATTTCTGGATCGTCTGGTAAATGTCACGCTGCCACGTATTCGTGACTTCAAGGGTGTTTCTCCTAAATCTTTCGACGGCCGTGGCAACTATACGCTGGGTTTGAAAGAACAGATCATCTTCCCTGAAATCGAATATGATAAGGTAGATAAAGTTCGCGGCATGGACATTACCATCTGCACTACTGCCAATACGAACGACGAGGGACGTGCCCTGCTGAAACAATTCAGCATGCCGTTCCGCACTTAAGAGGGTTATTTCATGGCTTCAAAACGCATGATTGCCAAATGCAATCGTAAACCAAAATTCAAAGTTCGCGCTTATACGCGCTGTCAGTTATGTGGTCGCCCACATTCAGTTTATCGTAAACTGGGTATGTGCCGTATCTGCCTGCGTAAGCATGCCCTTGCCGGAGAGATTCCTGGCATGGTCAAGTCGAGCTGGTAAGGGGTATAGAACTATGATGATGGATCGAATTGCCGACATGCTGACACGAATTCGCAACGCTCAGTCGGCTGGAATTGAAAAAATTGAACTTCCAGCGAGCAACACACTGCTTTCTCTGGGCGAGTTGCTGAAAGAAGAGGGTTATATTGCTGCAGTTAAAGCATACAACCACAAAGGACATCGTTATCTGCGCCTGACCCTGCGCTATGATGACGAATCTAAGCCAATCATTCATGAAATTAAGCGTATCTCGAAATCAGGCCGTCGTGTTTATTCCGGCGCTGATGAACTGCCACGTGTGAAAAACGGCTATGGTGTTGCGATTGTCAGCACATCACAGGGAATTATGACCGACAAAAAAGCACGCGCTGCACACATTGGTGGCGAAGTGCTCTGTACGGTATTTTGAGGTAAGTTATGTCACGTGTTGGTAAACAACCTATTACTATCCCGGCCGGTATTGAGGTTCGCATCAGCGATTCATCAGTAACAGTCAAGGGAGCCAAAGGTGAACTCACTTCACCACTGTTTGCAGGTATTACTGCTGCTCAGGAAGACAATAGTCTGACTATCAGCTGCTCTAACCTGAGCCATAAAAAGACCAAGTCTTTCTATGGTCTGGTTCGTGCCCTGGTCGCAAACAACATCACAGGTGTTACGACTGGCTTTGAGAAAAAGCTTGAGCTGCGTGGTGTTGGTTATCGTGCCCAGGCGCAGGGAAGAGGTCTGAATCTTTCACTAGGTTTCTCTCACCCTGTAGTATATCAGCTGCCGGAAGGCGTTGATGTCAAAGTTGAGCAGAGCATTATCACTTTAAGCGGCATCGACAAACAGCAGGTTGGTCAGTGTGCTGCAGAAATCCGTGCTTACCGTCCGCCTGAACCATACAAGGGTAAAGGTGTACGCTACGTTGGTGAATACGTAGCAATGAAGGAAGGCAAGAAGGCTTAAGGGTCTCTAGGTAGGAGTTAAGAAATGGCTTTAAAACGTTATGAAAAAGATGGTGCCATTCGCCGTGCCCGTAAAGTTCGTGCGAAAGTGAAGGCAACTGGCAAGCTGCGTCTGAGCATTTTCCGCTCTGCGCGTCATGTCTATGCACAGGTTATTGATGACACAAGTGGTACTACACTGGCGACTGCATCCAGCCTTGATGAATCCATCAAGTCCGGTGGCAACAAAACCGGCGCTGAAGAAGTCGGTAAACTTGTTGCAGAACGTGCATTGAAAGCAGGCGTGACTGTAGTTGCCTTTGATCGTGGCAGCTTTGCATACCATGGCCGCGTACAGGCACTGGCTGAAGGCGCCCGCGCCGGCGGCCTGAAGTTCTAGGAGATATAGATGATCAACGCAGATGAATTAGAACTGAATGAGAAACTTATCAGTATCAACCGTATTGCGAAAACCACCTCCGGTGGCCGTCGCATGAGCTTCTCAGCTCTGATGGTTATTGGCGATGGTAATGGACATGTTGGTTTTGGCCACGCCAAAGCGAAAGAGGTTCCTGAAGCGATTCGCAAGGCAACTGATATTGCCAAGAAGTCTCTTATCTATGTCCCTCGCAAGAATGAGACTATCCATTACAAGGTTATCGGTATTCAGGATGCAAGTCGTGTGATGCTGAAGCCTGCCTCTGAAGGTACTGGTGTAATCGCCGGCTCTTCCGTTCGTGCTGTGCTGGATGCTGTGGGTATCAAGGATATCCTGACCAAATCATTGGGCTCTCGTAATGCTTTGAACACTGTTCGTGCTACATTCAACGGCTTGAAGTCGCTGGAAAGCCCTGAGCAGATCGCAGAGCGTCGCGGCAAGTCCGCTTAATTAGGAGTTTCAAATGACTAAGAAAAACACGATTCGCGTGCGTCAGTTTAAAAGCGGTATCGGTTACTCCAAGTCTCAGCGTGCGACGCTGGTTGGCCTGGGTATTCGTCGTATGAATCAGGTAGTAGAGCTGGAAGACACTCCTTCTGTTCGCGGTATGGTGAACAAGGTGAACCATCTGGTTCGTATTGAGTCCGGAGAGTAAAGAGATGAAACTGAATGAACTGAAATCAACCGAAGGCTCGCGTAAAGAGCGCAAGCGTAAGGGACAGGGCATCGCAACCGGCAACGGTAAGACTGGTGGCCGTGGTCACAAAGGTCAGAAATCCCGTTCCGGCGGTAAGGTAGCTCGCGGATTTGAAGGTGGTCAGATGCCTTTGATTCGTCGTGTTCCTAAGCGTGGTTTTACCCCTCTTACAGACAACGATTTGCAGATTGTTAATCTGTCTCAGTTGAATGCATTTGATGATGGTGCGGTTATTGATGCTGCAGCATTGTTTGAAGCTGGCCTGGTGCGTAATGCGGTAGACCCTATCAAGCTGCTTGCGACTGGCGATCTGACTAAAAAAGTCACAGTTTCAGTTGCTGCGGCTTCTGCAGCTGCAGCTGCAAAAGTTGAATCTGCAGGCGGAACATTAAACCTGCCGACTGCAGAGGCATAAGAAATGGCCAATCCTGCAGCTGGAGCGATGGGTGGATTTGGGAATATTGGCAAGATACCAGAGCTGAAATCCCGTATTCTGTTCACGCTGGCTATGCTTATTGTATATCGTATCGGCGCACATATTCCTGTGCCCGGTATTGATGCTGGGGTATTGGCGCAGTTCTTCAGTCAGGCTCAGGGTAGCTTGCTGGGCATGTTTGACATGTTTTCCGGTGGTGCACTATCCCGTCTGACGATATTTGCACTGGGCATCATGCCATATATCTCGGCTGCAATTATTATCCAGCTGATGACGGTTGTTTCGCCCAGACTGGAGCAGTTAAAGAAAGAGGGTGAGTCCGGTCGTCGCAAGATTACCGAATATACCCGTTATGGCACCGTTCTTCTGGCCACATTCCAGGGGATTGGTATGTCGATTGGCCTTGAGTCCTTTTCTGTTGGTGGACAATCCGTAGTCATCGATCCGGGGCTTGATTTCCGTGCGATGACAGTCATTACTCTGGTTGCCGGCACGGTCTTCCTGATGTGGGTTGGTGAGCAGATCACTGAGCGTGGCATTGGTAACGGTATCTCTCTGATCATCTTCGGTGGTATTGCTGCAGGACTTCCATCGGCAATCGGTGGTACGCTGGAGTTGGCCAGAACCGGCGAATATACAGCGTTCACTGTTTTGGCACTGTTTGCTATGGCATTGGTAGTTACAGGTCTTGTTGTATGGTTTGAGCGTGCGCAGCGTCGTATCCCGATTCAGTACGCCAAGCGCCAGGTTGGAAATAGAATCTACGGTGGTAAAGCATCATTTCTGCCACTTAAGATTAATACCGCGGGTGTGATTCCCCCCATCTTTGCATCGTCTTTGATTTTGTTGCCAGCTACATTTGCAACCTTTACCAAGGATGTAGAAGGGTTGGAGTGGTTGGGTGATCTGTCGGCTATTCTTTCCCCGGGGGCATGGCTTTACATGGCTCTGTTCACCGGTTTGATTGTGTTCTTCTGTTTCTTCTATACAGCGATAGTTTTCAATCCCAAAGACACGGCTGATAATTTGAAGAAGAGTGGCGGCTTTATTCCCGGTATACGTCCGGGTCATAAGACTGCTGAATATGTTGATAATGTATTGACGCGCATTACTGTGGTCGGTGCAGCCTACGTCAGCCTGGTCTGTCTGCTTCCTGAATGGCTGATCGCAGAGTTGTCGGTGCCCTTCTATTTTGGTGGTACAAGCCTGTTGATTGTCGTGGTCGTGACTATGGATACTATGGGGCAGATTCAGTCCCATCTGATGTCCCACCAGTATGAAGGCTTGATGAAAAATGCACGCCTTAAGACTGGTAAGTAATGAACGTTATTCTGTTTGGACCTCCTGGTGTCGGAAAGGGCACACAGGGTGAAAAGATAGCTTCAGAAAAGGGCATGGCTCATCTGGCTATGGGCGACATCCTTCGTGCTGCAGTTCGTGATGAAACAGATGCGGGGATTAAAGCCAAGTCTTTCATGGATGCCGGGAAACTGGTTCCTGATGAAGTCGTGGTTGCGATGATTGAAGATCGTATAGCCGGTGATGAAGTGCAGGGATTCCTGCTTGATGGGTTTCCGCGTAACGTTGCTCAAGCCGTAGCGCTTGATTCCATGCTGCGTAATCATGGCCTGGATATCGATCATATTGTATTTATGGATGCGCCTGAACAGAACCTGCTGGAACGACTTTGCGGGCGTCTGATATGTAGTGCTTGCGGTTTTGGATTTCATAGGCAGTATTCGCCGCCCCAAAAATCAGGGCGCTGTGATCGCTGTGACGGAGAGCTGTACCAACGTGAAGACGATCGCGAAGAAGTGATCGCCCACCGTTTGGAAGTGTACCGTGAGCAAACTGCACCTTTACTGGATTACTACCAGGACAAAGATGGATTCAGCAAGATTGATGCATCGGGAAAAATGGATGCGGTGTACGCCGTTCTGAAACAGGTGGTTGAAACACAACATGGCTAAAGAAGATATTATTGAAATGTCAGGGGAAGTAGTTGAAAAGCTTCCTAACGCTATGTTCAAGGTGAAACTTGAAAACGGACACGAATTATTGTGTACCATTTCAGGAAAAATGAGGAAGTATTACATTCGTATTCTTCCTGGTGACAAGGTTACTGTGGAGATCTCTCCATACGACTTGTCTCGTGGTCGGATTAGCTACCGCGAAAAATAAGTAACTTGCCCGCAGGGTTTGTTGGCCGGGTAACCGGTAATTGATTTGAGGAGGTACTGGCGTGAAAGTCCGTGCATCAGTCAAGAAAATGTGTACAAAATGTCGTGTTATTCGTCGTAAAGGCGTAGTTCGCATAATTTGCGATAACCCACGTCATAAACAGCGTCAGGGTTAAGGAAGTTGCGTGAAGCCGTGCAAATAGCTATGGTTCGCGCCCTTTTTCTTAAGGCCTAAGGAGGCAAGAAGTGGCTCGTATTTCGGGTGTAAATATTCCGACACAAAAACGTGTTGTTATCGCACTGACCTATATCTTTGGTATCGGTCAGACCAGTTCGGTGGAGATTCTTTCCAAAGCTGGAATCGATGCGAATGCGCGAGTGAAAGATCTGAATGACGACGATGTCGCAAAGATCCGTGGTGTAATCGATACAGATTATACTGTTGAAGGTGATCTGCGGCGTGAAGTGACTATGAACATCAAGCGTCTTACAGACCTTGGTTGCTATCGTGGTCTGCGTCATCGCAAAGGCCTGCCCGTACGCGGACAGAGCAGTAAAACGAATGCCCGTACACGCAAAGGACCGCGTCGTGCTGTTGCCGGCAAGAAGAAGTAAGGGGATAAAGGATGGCTGCACCAAAAAAAGCTGCTTCCAGTAAGAAACGCGTACGCAAGAATATTGCAAACGCTGTTGCTCACGTCAAAGCTAGTTTCAACAATACTATTATTACCTTCACCGATGAAGCCGGGAATGCACTCTGCTGGGCAACCAGTGGCGGCGCAGGCTTTAAGGGATCACGCAAGAGCACTCCGTTTGCCGCTCAGGTGGCTGCAGAAGACGCCGCTCGCAAGGCAATGGATCATGGCGTAAAGAACTGTACCGTCCTGGTTACAGGTCCTGGCAGTGGCCGTGAGTCAGCACTGCGTGCTATCTCAGCAGTAGGAATTAACGTGATATCCATCCGTGATGTTACCCCGATTCCGCATAATGGATGTCGCCCGCCTAAGCGGCGTCGCGTTTAGGAGTTTGAATTAATGGCCCGTTATCTAGAAGCCAAGTGTCGCCTGTGTAGGCGTGAAGGCGAAAAACTTTATATTAAAGGCAGCAAATGCCACTCTGACAAGTGTCCGATCGAGCGTCGTCCGTATGCTCCGGGTATGCATGGTCAGAACCGTCGTACGAAAGTATCCGACTATGGTCTGCAGTTGCGTGAAAAGCAGAAGGTTAAACGTATCTATGGTCTGCAGGAAAAGCAGTTCCGTGCCTACTTTAAAGATGCTGACCGTATGGCAGGCGTAACCGGCCTTAACCTGTTGCAGTTGATTGAATCCCGTCTGGACAACGTCGTTTACCGTATGGGCCTGGCTACTTCACGCACTGAAGCACGTCAGATTGTTCGCCATAACCTGGTGAAGGTTGACGGGCGTATTGCAAATATCCCTTCTTTCCGTGTACGTGTTGGCTCCCGTTTGGAGCTGGTTGACAGCGCCAAGGAACATTTGCGTGTTACTGCTGCTGTTGAAGCTGCAGGAAGCCGTGGTACTTCTGAGTGGATGGATGTAGACCTTCTGAGCCGTCAGGGCACATTCCGTGAACTGCCTGCTCGTGATCAGCTGGATCAGGGTATCCGCGAACAGCTGGTTGTTGAACTTTATTCCAAGTAACAAGTTAATCACCGAGGTCAGTTACATGCAGTTGATCAATCCGCGAAATATCAGCATCGAAGAAAAGGTTGCCGGACGTTCTGCCAAGATCGTATTTGAACCGCTAGAACGTGGTTATGGTACGACAATCGGCAACAGCATTCGTCGTATGCTTCTGTCATCCCTTCCGGGTGCGGCTGTAACTTCAGTTATCTTTGATGGTGTTACACACGAATACGACACCATTAAAGGCGTACGTGAAGATGTTATGGATATCATCCTGACACTGAAGGAGCTGGATATTCGCATGGAAGGCGATGATTCAGCTACTATCAGCCTGGATGTAAAAGGCCCAATGGTTGTGACTGCCGGTGATATTCAGTGCCCGGCCGGCATCATGGTTCTTAACCCTGAACTTGAGCTGGCTCACCTGAATGAAGATGGTCATCTTAAAGTTGAAGCTTTGGTTGAAAAGGGTCGTGGCTACGATCCTGCAGCTGAGCGTGAAGTAGAAGAGCGTGCAGTCGGTTCATTGCTGGTTGATGCTTCATACTCACCGATTCGTCGCGTTGCGACTCGTGTTGAACCTGCCCGTGTAGGACAGCGTACCAACTACGACAAGCTGATCATGGAAGTCGATACCAATGGATCACTGACTCCTGAAGAAGCGATCAATGAAGCTTCCCGTATTCTGGAAGCACAGTTGGCTGTATTCGTTGATTTCAACGCTATTGGCAAGAGCACAGAAGAAGTCGAAGTTGATGATGGACTTGATGATCTTTTGGCTCAACCGATTGAACATCTTGACCTCTCAGTTCGTTCCATGAACTGCCTGAAGTCTGATGATGTGTTCCGTGTGGGTGACCTTGTTCAGCGTAATGAACAGGAGATGCTGCGTACACCGAACTTCGGTCGTAAGTCATTGAATGAGATTAAAGAAGTACTGGAAAACATGGGTCTGGAACTCGGTATGGAACTTGAGAACTGGCCACCACAAGATGCTGCTGACGCGTTGGAAGACTGAGTCAGACCACTAGTATAGGAAGAGGATAGTACAGATGAGACATCGTAAACATCACGGTTCATTGGGTCTGCCAACAGGTCATCGTCGCGCACTACTGGCGAATATGGCAACTGCATTGTTGACTCATGGTCGTATCGAAACAACTGAAGCAAAGGCTCGTGCTGTACGTCCGTACGTCGAAAAGCTGATCACACTGGCTAAACGCGGTGATCTGCACGCTCGTCGTCAGGCTCTGGCCAAGCTGCGTCACCGTCCAATCGTAGACCATCTGTTTGGCGATGTTGCCTCTGCATGTTCTGATCGTGCTGGTGGTTACACGCGTATGGTTAAGACTGGTTTCCGTGCCGGTGATGCTGCTCCAATGGCAATCATCGAACTGGTTGACGGTATTGAAACTACAGTGGAAGAAACAACTGAAGTTTAAGCTCCGGCTTTACTGATTCACAAAAGGCTCCGCTTCAAGCGGGGCCTTTTTTCGTTTGTCATCAAAATGCCGTATTTTCCTATTATTGTATTCCGATACACAGGAAAAGAGGATTAGATATGATAAGTGAAGTCATAGCGTCATGGGACGCATATAGCTTGAGAAATAACACATGCCAAAGGATAGAATCGCTACGGGCAGTGAATATACAGGTCGACCACGGTTCCCAATGGTACTGTGATGACGATAGCGAGCAGGACTATTCAGCCAGTATAGAGATTCAGGGGCGGCCATCAACGGACGCATTTAGTGCAAGATCCGCACTGATCTGTTTTTACCCTGATGGTGATGCAAGGCTTACTGTGCCAACATATGACGAAAGCAAACAACAGATCAGGATTACATATCCGTTATCCATGTTTGAAAAGCAGGTCGAGATTCTAACCGGTCATTATGAAATTGAATGCACTTATCTTGAGTCTCATGCAACCCAGTCAAGCAGTGCCTATATCCAGGGTAATCACCCTGTACCTGATGAGCTTCACTGATCAACAAAGCACATGGCTTCAAACTTTGCTGGAGTGAGAGCTTAAAGTTTGTTAAAAAAAAGGCCCCGCGATTGCGAGGCCTTTTTTATGACTGAGAAATGGTGTTGCTAATCGTCGGACTCTTTGGCCTCTTTCAGGTAAGGAACTAGATAGAGGCTCTGGGCGACGATGAAGGCGAAGGTGAGCCCCATCAGGCCGAACATCTTGAAGTTCACCCAGGTGTCGGTATCAAATTCAAAAGCGACATAGATATTTAGTGCGCCGAGAAAAATGAAAAACAGTGCCCATGCAATATTCAGCTTGGCCCATACGATGGGTGGCAGCGTGATGTTCGCACCCATCATACGCTCGATGATGGTTTTCTGGCCGATGAAGTGAGAACCAATAAAGACCAGTGCAAACAGCCAGTTGATCACCGTCGGTTTCCATTTGATAAATAGCTCATCCTGCAGAAACAGTGTGAGGCCACCGAACAGAGCTACCAATACAAATGTGATGACATGTGTTTTTTCAAACGAGCCTTTCACAAGGCGATGCCCGACGGTTTGCACGGCAGATGCTGCAATCAGTACCGCCGTAGCCGCATAGATGTCGTAGGTTTTATACACTATGAAAAACAGTAGTACGGGTAAAAAATCAAATAACATTTTCATGCATCGAATCCGACCACATGTGGGGACAAATGCCAAGCATGCACAATCGATGTTTGCAGTTTACGGGAATTAGAGAATAATCAGCTTATGTATTTTTTGAAGCACACGATACTGATCTGTACTATGTTGTTATTGACGGCCTGTTCTACCAAGACCAGCAAACAGATCGTTGCAGATCTCTGGTCTGGCTGGGAAAAAGCAGAAGTTCAGATGCAGACAGATTACCCTGATGCTGTGCCCTTGATACTGGTGCATGGATGGAATGGCGGTGAGGGAACCTGGCCTGCTCCTTATCAGCTTATTGCATTGGAAAACAGATTGCACCGTGATATCTATCTATTCACCTATCGTACGGGGGTCTTTTCTAATCGCTATCCACCGCTTGAAGTACTCGAAGAACAGTTCAATGCCTATCTGAAAGCTTATGATAAGGTAGATATTGTTGCGCATAGCATGGGTGGGCTATTGGTTCGACATTATCTTTCACACCATACAAGCAGCCCTATTAGGCGCGTGGTATTCCTGGCGACACCCCATTTCGGGACGAATGCGGCACGTGTTTTGATGCGTCTGGGTACTATTGGTAGCGAGGGAAATATTCAGGCAACAGAAATTCAACCCGGAAGTGACTTTCTCTGGCAGCTTAATGCACTTGGAGGGAGTGAGCTTGAAGGTGTGGATGTGTTAAATATCTATGTGGCTGAACACTCCCTTCTCAATAGTGATTTTGTTGTGTCACCCGTATCTGCGCACCTGCCCTGGGTGCGAAATGCCATCGTAGAGGGCATGCATCACACGCTGGCACAACAGCTGGATAAGTTTGAGATGATTTTTGAATTTGTTCAACATGGTACTCTACCTGAAGGCGTACAGCCCCCGGAAAGAAAAGATGCATGGTTTCGCTTTGAAAGCGAAGGGGTGTTGCTAAGACTTGCTGAAAATACATTCAAGGTTTATGACGGCAAAGGACATCTGAGTAAAAAATATAATATCTGCTGTAAGATCAGATCCGGCCTGTATGATATTGCCGGTAAGAAAACGGTCGTTGTTGAAGGTCTTGAGCCCGGAATGACATATCAGTATACATCACACCGGGGAGCTGTGCCGTTCAGAGTTTCATCGGATGAACTTATGAACTCAGATCAGTCTGTGGTGATGAGGCTGCTAAAGCTGAAGCCTGAATCACCGGCTATGCCGGGAATGGTACCGAATCAGGATATTCCTGAAGACTGATCTACTGCTGTTGGGACACACTCGACTGTACTACTTTCTTTAACACTGGTTCCGTGACGGGTGAATCAACGCCATGCTTGTCAACAGTAGTGCGCCGTTCTTATATATTATTATCACTTTGCAGATGCAACGTGCGTGTGGGGAACGCAAAGTCCAGTTCCAGCTCCTCAAGCAGATGCATGATCTGCAGGTTTACTTCCTGTCGGACCTGCAAGTATTCCTCCCACACCTTGCTGGCAGAGAAATAATAGAGGAAAATTGAAAGGGAAGAGTCTTCAAATTCATCGAACTTGACCAGTTTGTAGCTCTGATCGACACCGGAGTGATTGATCAGGATGGCCTCTATGCCGGCAATGGCTTTTTTCATTTGAACCGGAGTTGTGTCATAGGTTAGTCCGATACGCATTTTGATACGGCGCTCAGAGCGGCCGTCAATATTGTCGATGACCATATTGGCCAGTGATGAGTTGGGCACATTCACCAGTGTGCGTTCAAATGTTCTTATTTTTGTAGAACGAAACCCGATCTCTTCTACGACACCCTCAAATTTGGAAGTTTTGATCCAGTCTCCGATAGAGAAGGGGCGGTCTACCAGTATCATAATTGAGCCAAAAACATTGGCGATGGTGTCTTTGGCCGCCATGGCGATGGCGATACCGCCGATGCCGAGTGAGGCAATCAGGCCTGAGATCGAATAGCCCATGTTCTGGGTCATCACCAGTACTCCGGTCAGAACCAGGAATATTTTCAATGTTTTTCCGATAAACGGCACCAGTTGATCATCCATAGCCGATTCGGTCAGCATGGCGCGTGCAGAAAAGTAGGCGGACAATCCTTCAATCAGACGCCAGATAAACCAGATGGCGATGAAAATGGAAAGGAAGCGTCCGGCATTGTCTGCTATCGTTACTAGAGGGAAGCTTTCCTCTGGTGGGTTGAGGGTATGCACAGCTATCAGTATGCCGATCACATAAACCAGCAGGCCGCCCGGACGTTCTGCCGCTGTGAGCAGGACATCATCCAGTTGGGTTTTGGTGCGTGATGCCAGTTTCTGGCTCAGGGTCTGAAAAGAGGTGAGCACAAGCTTCCGGACAACCACGGTGACAAAAATTATGGCTGCTGCTGCACTCCAGCGTGCCAGCGGGATATCCAGAAACAGGGTTCCGGTTAACTGTATCCAGATCTCTTGCATGTCGATGACCTCCACTGTGGCTGAAACCAATGATAACTGAAATGACATCATCTGACATGGTATATGCGCGAATAGTCTTACGTGGAGCAGGTTTTATTTCATCTCTGATTCATTCAGAGTTCATAGCGTTCCGTTATTAATGAAAACGATCTGGAGGTGATATGAAAAATATTTGGATACTGCTTGTCATGCTACTGCCTGCTACGGCCTGGGCCGGAAATCTGGGGCTTGATGGTGAGCAATCGGATATCTCTTTTGTGTCGGTGAAAAAGGGCGTAGTTGCTGAAGTGCATCACTTCACGGCCCTGAGTGGTTCAATCAAAGGGAATCACGCAAGTGTGGTCATTGATCTTTCATCGGTAGAGTCCGGTATCAAGATCCGTAATGAACGCATGAAGTCTATGCTGTTTGAAGTCGGCCGATTTGCTACAGCTACGATTACTGCTGATATCAGTCGTGTGGATATGAAGCGGTTAAAAGTCGGTGAAATGCAGTCTGTAGTCTTGCCACTTACCGTTGATTTGCACGGTTTCAAGAAAGATCTTAAAGCCGAAGTATCTGTGGTTATGTTGCAGAATGGCCTGCTTGTGACTAGCCGAAGCCCCGTCATTGCAAGGGCTTCAGAATTCGGTTTGGAGTCGGGTATAGAGGCGTTGCGTGTGGTCGCCAAATTACCAGCTATTGCACTTGCTGTGCCTGTTTCTTTCCAGCTTTACTTCAAACATTGAAATCAGTGCCCTGTGCTTGAGCTTGTCATCAAGCTTGTAGCCACCTAGTTTCTTGATCAGGGTATAATAATACGGGAGTGAGACAATGAACGATTCGATACTGCAGATCATGATCGAAGATGTTGAGCTGCTTTCTCGCCTGATCGGCAGACGTGTCCGTTATCTTGAAGAAGAGTATGAAATTAGCGACCTGTTACCTGAAGAGGGGTTGATGATCCTGGCTGCAGATTTTGGTAGTGATGTGCAGGAGGACTCCTATGGCAGGCCGAACCGGCTGGTTCCCAAGCGCCATAGCCTGAAGTTTCGTAATGTTGAAGGCCAACCCACAGCGATATGGGATGACCTCGCCTTTCTCGATGGGCCACTACAGGATTAAGCCCATACTGTTCGCTGGAAGATAGATCATCGTGTTGGACATTCTCTACCGGGACAGGTGGCTGATTGCCGTGAATAAACCGGCAGGAGTGCTGGTGCATCGTTCGATGATTGATCGTCATGAAACCCGTTTTGTCATGCAGATGTTGCGCGATCAGATCGGTCAGCATGTTTATCCGGTTCACCGGCTTGATAAGCCAACCTCAGGCGTACTGCTGTTTGCGCTGAATCCGGATACGGCCCGCAAGATCAATGCGTTGTTTGCGGCCCGGGAGACGGAGAAAGAATACCTGGCTGTGGTGCGCGGATATGTGGATGACGAGGGGCTGATTGATTATCCACTCAAAGAGGAGCTGGATAAAAAGAGTGATGGCAAGGCAAAACAGGATAAAGAGGCGCAGGAAGCTGTGACCCAATATAGCTGTTTGGCAAAAGTGGAGTTTCCCTATCCTGTAGGGCGGTACTTGTCGGCGCGTTACTCCCTGGTTCAGCTGTTACCGAAAACCGGCCGCAAGCATCAGTTGCGCCGCCACCTCAAACACCTGTTTCATCCGATAGTGGGTGACACCACTCATGGTGACGGTAAACAGAACACTTTCTTTCGTGAGCAGTTGGATTGTCATCGTCTGCTGCTGGCTGCTGTTAGACTGGCTTTTATCCATCCTGAAACAGGTCAGCTTTTGGAGATTCATGCCGCACTTGATGGATCTTTTAGACGGGTTATAGATGCCTTAGGCTGGAGAGAGGATTCAGGAAAGAGCTGACATCTCAGCTGAGTCCGGATACATTATTCAGATGAACAGTGTGATTTCCGGCGTTGCCGGTTTCAGTAAAGAGACTCATTTTGAGGCTGTTCGCTTAGTTCTTAAACAAACATCATTTATGATTCCGGCAAATGTTATTTCGGCATTGCTGGTTGTGGTTGCAGCATACCTGATCGGTGATATATCACCGATGCTTCTTTTTGTCTGGTTTGTTTCTGTTTCACTGCTTTCCGCGTGGCGAATGTGGTATGGGCGAATCATCCTGCAACAGAAGATTTCGGATGAAAATATAGGGTCTATTAACAAGGCTATCGTTGTTGGGAGTAGTCTGGCGGGGCTGATCTGGGGGCTGGGCTTTGCTGGCTTTGCATCCGGCTTGCCATGGGAATATCAGTTGGCATTTCTATGGGTGCTGGGGGGGCTGGCAACCAGCACCCAGAGTTCATTGAGTTATATACCTGCCGCATATCAATACTATCTTGTGTCGATGCTGCTACCTGCATTATGCTGGTATATCTCAGAATTTACCCTGCAGGGGATAGGTGTCGCCGGGTTTATACTCATATTCATGATTATCGCCAGCATAGCCTCGAGAAAATACAGCAAAAATGCACTGGAAGTCATACAACTACGTTTTGAGCAAAATGTGTTGCGGGATAATAATGAACCTTTTTATGCCAGCCTGTTTGATCTGGCTCCCGATGCGGTGATCGCAGTGAATGGGAGGCAGGAGGTATCCCTGTATAATAAAGTGGCAGAGCAGATGTTCGGTTATGATGCAGGTGAGTTGTTAGGGCTGCCTCTGGGGCAGCTGGTACCAAAGCGTATGCGCAAGGCTCATCCCGGTTATGTGAAGTCATTCTCTGAATCAGGAGAGACCCATCGTTTTATGGACCAGAGAGGGGCTATCTTCGGCTTGAGGAAAGATGGCGGCGAGTTTCCCTGTGAAGTATCCATTGCGCAGATAGAGCTCTCCGGCCAGAAGTATTTCGCTGCAACGATACGTGATCTCACCCGTCAAAAAGAGGCTGAAGAGGAGATTTTCCGTTTGGCAATGTACGACCCTTTGACGGGCCTTTATAACCGTACACGTTTACATCAGTTGTTAGAGAGCCTGTTGATGCAAATGGCATCGGGTTCGAAATTGGCAGTTTGTCTTGTTGGCATTAACAGGTTTAAGGCGATCAATGAGATATTAGGCCGCAAAGCCGGTGATGCCGTGTTAAAGCAGGCAGCGGCAAAGCTTGCATCCTTTGAGTCTCAGACCGTCTGTGTGTCCCGGTTGGGTGGCGATGTTTTTGCACTGTTAATCTCAGGCCCCCTGATCAGGGAGCAGATTGTCAAGCTGAGTCATGATATCACCCAGCTGTTTCTGTTGCCGGTAAAGGTTGACGATGTTGATGTCGATGTTTCAGTGAGTATCGGTATAGCTCTTGCACCTGAAGATGGAAAAGATAGTGATGACCTGCTTACCCGGGCTGATGTGGCCCTGAATCATGCCAAGAATGAGAAGAAAGGTTTCCTTTTTTATTATGAAGGGATGGGGAGCTATGATACTGATCATCTCTACATTGCAGGTGAATTAAAGCGATGTATTGCCAACAGTGAATTGGAACTGCATTACCAGCCAAAGATTGATATAGTTACCAGAGAGATCTCAGCTGTTGAGGCCCTGATACGCTGGAGACATCCAGAAAAAGGATTGATCTCGCCCTCTCTGTTTATCCCGATCGCAGAGCAGATAGGCTTGATCTCCGGGTTCACTTGCTGGGTGCTGGAGCAGGGGATCAGGGATCTGAAATCCTGGCATGATCAGGGGGTGTTGCTTGGCATGTCTATTAACCTCAGTACTCAGGATCTTGAAGACTCAGGGTTGATCGGAAAAGTTGCTCAAGAGTTGGAGCGTTGTGGTTGCAGTCCTTCTTACCTGACGCTGGAAATAACCGAGAGTGATTTAATGGTGAACCCTGAACATTCCAAAAGGACATTAAAAGGCTTGAGGGCACTTGGTGTTAAGTTATCTATTGATGACTTTGGAACAGGTTATTCATCGCTGGCTTATCTGAATGAGCTTGAAGTCGATGAGCTTAAAGTTGATAAGTCCTTTGTTACTGATATGGCACTCAATGAAAAGCATGCCACGATAGTTCGGGCTGTCGTACATTTGGCGCATGACCTGGGGCTCTCGGTGACAGCTGAAGGCATCGAGACGCCGGATGCACTGAGTATGCTTGAGGGTTTCCAATGTGGGGCTGCCCAGGGTATCCTGATTGGCCAGCCTATGCCGGCGGACCTGTTACTGACCAGGCTTCAAGAGATTCCGTGGAAAGTCGAGGTTTGATAACACTGATTGGCTCCGGGTTACTCACTGTTTGGCCTGCTTTGTGCTATAACTGATCCATGAAATCATTCTCTCAATGGCGACCACATCCATGGCATGGTCTGGATGTTGGAGCCGAACCGCCGCGGCGGGTGCATGCTTATATAGAAATAACCCCTTTTGATACGGTGAAGTTCGAAGTGGACAAGAAGTCCGGCTATTTGCGTGTGGATCGCTCGATACGTTCCTCTTCACAGCATCCTGCACTCTACGGCTTTATTCCGCGTACCCTGTGTGCGGATCGCGTCGGAACATTAATGGCTGATGCACAAAAGGGTGATGACGATCCACTGGATATCTGCGTGATTTCAGAGCGACCCATTTTACGCAATGAGATTTTGGTCAATGCCCGTGTCGTTGGTGGCCTGCCGATGTGTGATCATGGTGAAGCTGATGACAAGATTATTGCCGTGATTGAGGATGACCCGCTTTGGTCTGAGATTAATGATATCTCTGAACTTCCATCTGCACTGATTGATCGGCTCATGCACTATTTTCTCACCTATAAATATGAGCCGGACAAGCCGCACAATGTTTCTATCGGCAAACCCTATGGCTTTGAACATGCAACCCGGGTGATTGAGGCTGCTGCGGCTGATTATGTTGATGTGTATGGGGCGAACCCTGAAAGGCGACACATCGTCGATTGATCACCGGCTCAGTGTTAATACCAGGCTGTGGCGCTTACCTCCATAGTCTGTCTGCTTGCCATTACTCATATCTTGAGCGCCAACCACTGTTGGGTAAATCAAAGGCCTTTAGGTGGAAGGGATCAATATACCGTTTAATTGACCCCGTCTTGTCTGTAAGGCCGAACTTCTCTTCGGGTTTATTATTGGCATGAATGATGCTCAGCTATGCCTCATGATAGTGACGATGAACTGGAATGTTATTGATGCATGAAAAACATAAGACACTGAAACAGTTCACGGTACTACTGGATTGGAAGGTCTGGCTGACGCCGGTTTTACTTTCCGCAGTGCTACTTATATGCAGTACAAACAGTTACCTGCTGTTTCACACGCTGGCGGAGCTGTTTGCCATTATTGTCGGTGTGTTGATGTTTGTGGTGGCGGCTTACACATATAAATATGCGCGTGATAACTTCATCATGTACCTGGCTATCGGGTACTTTTGGGTTGCCGCGATGGATCTCATTCACACCTTGCTCTACAAGGGCATGGGGATTGTGGCAGTAGAGGTGGTTCAGCGTGGCGTTCAGTTCTGGATTTCCAGCCGCTACCTTGAGTCACTATTGCTGCTTTCAGCGCCATTTTTGTGCAGTCGCTGGCTGGATAGCAAGTCCAAATTTGCAGTGTTCGGACTGATTGCAGTAATACTCTCTGCTTTGGTTATCAGTGGTTATTTTCCTGATGCTTATATTGAAGGTGAGGGACTTACAGGTTTCAAAATTATAAGTGAATATATTATATGTGTGATCCTTGCCCTGGCGCTGGTCAATCTGTATCTCCACCAGAATCAACTGAAATCCGGAATATTTCCATTTCTGGCCACATCGATTGTGCTGACAATTTGCGCTGAGCTTGCTTTTACAAATTATATCAGCCTCTATGGGCCGGCAAATATTCTCGGGCACATCTTTAAACTGTTTTCATTCTGGCTGATTCTGTATTCGATTGTGCGTAGCAGTTTACAGGATCCGTATGAAGCGCTGGATACTTCGCGTTCTTTGTTACAGGGATTAAGGGATAACATTCCAGATCTGATTTTTTATAAGGATAAAGATGGCGTTTACCTGGGGTGTAATCAGGCCTTTTGTGATTTTTTTGGTAAGGAAAAACAGTCGGATATTATAGGTACCACTGATTTCGATATGTTCGATAAAAAGCTGGCGCAATTTTTCCGTGATAAAGACATAGAGGTGCTTGAAGCAGGTGTCGCAAAACAGAATGATGAGTGGCTCCCCTCGAACCGTGGTATTCAATCGCTGTTTGAGACACTGAAAACACCATTTCGGGATGGCGAAGGAAATGTGATCGGCCTGATCGGTATCAGCCGGGATATCACTGAGCGGAAACAGGCGGAGCAGGCCATCCAGAAGTATGAAACGATCTTTCAATATGCAGGGTGGGGAATGGTCATTGCCGATCCCGAGACACATATTCTGTTACAGGCGAATCCGGCGTTTGCGAAGATGCATGGTTATGATGTGAATGAAATGATTGGCATGAATCTCGCCGATACCTTTGCACCGGAATCACGGACTCAGCTTCCTGCTCTTGCGGCCCTTGTTCATGAGAAGGGTCACCATCTCTATGAGTCGGTACACATACGCAAGGATGGTTCATATTTTCCCTGTTTGACTGAAGTAACTGCCTTTAATGATGCAGAAGGCAAAGTAATCTTCCGTGCTGCAACCTTTGAAGATCTTAGTGAACGTAAAAGTGATGAAAACAGGTTGCGCAAGCTATCTCAGGCGATTGAACAGGCTGGAGAGGCTATGGTGATTACCGACAGTAACGGTTGCATCGAATATGCCAACCCGGCTTTCACTCTGCTGACGGGCTATCGGCAGGATGAAGCATTGGGCAAAAACCCGAGAGCGCTTAAAAGCGGCAAGCAGAATGCCGTTTTTTATAATCATATGTGGGATACCCTGATTCGAGGTGAGGTATGGCAAGGTAAGCTGATCAACAGGAAGAAGGACGGCAGCCTTTACCCGGCAATGCTGACAATATCACCCATGCTTGATGAGAAGGGCGATGTTACAAACTACATCGGCATTCAGCAGGATCTCACTGAACATGAGAATCTGGAAGAACAATTTCATCAATCGCAGAAGATGGAAGCTGTAGGCACACTGATCGGTGGCATTGCACACGATTTTAATAACACCCTGGCTGGCATCACCGGCAATCTGTACATGGCCAAAAAAGCTGCAGCAGAGTTACCTGATGTAGTGAGTCGATTGACCAATGTTGAAAGTTTTTCCTTTCGAGCTTCAAGGATGATTCAGCAGTTACTCACATTCTCCCGTAAGGGGACGGTGCAAATGAATCCGATATCTATTACTCCGTTTATGAAAGAGGTGATTAAGCTGCAGAAAGTCTCCGTGCCTGAGAATATCAGTCTGACATATCAAATTCAGGATGTTTCCCAAACTATCAATGGAGATATTAACCTTTTACAGCAGGTGCTGATTAATCTTATCAATAACGCACGTGATGCAGTTGAGCAGACTGAAAGCCCTGCAATTTTTATTGGACTGGAGCAGTTGGTTGTTGATGAGCTATTCCTTAAAAGGAATCTGAACATCACTGCTTCTGATGTTGTATGTATCACTGTTCGTGACAATGGTCAGGGTATAGAGCAAGAGGCTAAAGAACGTATTTTCGAACCATTCTTTACCACAAAGGCAGAGGGCAAAGGCACAGGGCTCGGTCTGTCGATGGTCTTTGGTGCTATCCAGTCGCACGGAGGCGCCATCAGGGTGGAATCGGTGCCGGGCCAGGGCACATCATTCCATATTTACCTGCCGCTGCAGCAAACACCTTGTGCATATATTCAGGGTAATTCAGAAGAAAAAGTTATTCCCGGGTTTGGTGAAACTATTTTGTTAGTCGATGATGAGGCGAATGTTCTAGTGATAGGTAAAGATGTGCTGGAGAGTCTTGGCTATAAAGTACTGACCGCGACAGATGGTCAGCAAGCGGTTGAAGTCTATGCAGCACATAGGGGTGATATTGATCTGCTGTTTCTGGATGTGGTGATGCCGAATATGGGTGGCGTTGAGGCTCTGCAGCAGATACGGCAACAGAATCCGGATGTTAAAGCAATCTTTGCAACCGGTTATGACAAGAGCAATGCGCTGGTTGAGGCAGGCCATATCAGCCCTGAAATGATAATCAGCAAGCCATATTCAGTGATCACGCTCAGTCAGGCTATTCGCAGGATGCTGGATAGCTGATTCATTGACAGCAATGAGCTGTAGTGAATTATTTTAACCAGTTGAATGGAGCTGATGTGAGGGTGAGTTCACTTCTGCGGTCACCGCGCCAGATCAACCAGGCGCGAGGCTGGAGCTCCCGGCCAGTTGCATGCGCATCCATGCTGGATTCACTCGGCTTGTTACCCTTGAGATCAATATGCAGCTGAAAGGCCGGGTTCACACCGGGTGCACCTCCACCGAATGCCAGATCACCGAATTTGATTATCTCGCTGTTCATCTCCAGCAGCACCGGATAGCGGGCAAACCATCTGTAAAATGCGGTGCCGGGAAGCCCGGCGGCCTCTTTGACGGAATGCATGGCAGGAAGTTGCTGCCATGTGAGCTTATCAGGGCCGGTCATGTTGGTGGAGACCAGTCCTGAGGCGAAGGCATCGTCAAACAGAGGCAGGGTCCCGGAAAACTCCGGCTTCAGATTTACAGCTGCACGGGCATAGTGATCGGGATAGATCGCAATCAGTTGCCAGTTGTAGGGCGAGAATGCCAGTGGCAGCGCATTATATGACGCGGCATCCGGGAGTGCTTTTTTGGTCAGCTCAATAGCCTGCTGCTGATTGCTGTACACCAGTCCCAGATAACCACACATCAGGACAAGACTCAAAATCCCCATTTTACGGTGATGCTGTTTCCATATCAGGCCCAGCAGTAGTGGGACAAGCAGGCTGCCGGTAAACAGAGGGTCGATAATAAACAGCAGATCCAGTGAGGCCCGCATATCGGAGAATGGTGCCATGATCATGGTGCCGAAGGTGGTGATGAGATCCAGCGAGATGTGTAACAGCAGGGCCAGTCCGATCAGCCATGGCATGGCCGGATTTTGGCGCACCTGTTTTGACGACAGACTGAAAATAAGCCAGCCCCAAAGCGGTAGCATCAACAGGGAGTGGGTCAGGCCTCTATGGTGTTGAAGGTAGAGTGTTTCCGAATAGAAGCGCAGGATGATATCTGCATCAGGAGCCATGGTAAGCAGGATGATAAGCAGTAGTTGTTTGCGAGGAAGGTCCTTTCTGGGGAATGCCCGCGCAAGAGCAGCGCCGGAAATGGCGTGGGTTAATGGGTCCATGTAGGAATGGTCTTTATCAGCTTTAGCCAGTTATGCCCCGGAGTAATCTGGCCGCCGCAAACATCCCGACTGGCACCGGTGACTGCAGCGAGGGTATTGGGTTTGCCGGCAAGGGTCTCTCTGGCCAGCAGGGCAAAGCTTACTGCCTCCACTGCCTGAGGTGGCATACCTGCACTACCGGTGTCTGTTACAGACGCAGGTGCGAGACGTTCTTTCAGTAGCTGCATCAGATGACGGTTGCGTGTGCCGCCTCCGCAGATGTACCAGTGATCCGGCTGTGCAGGCATGAACCGGGCGCTGTCGCAGATAGTCTCAGCGGTAAAGTGACTGGTTGTCGCCATGCGATCGGCATCGGGGATATCGGGCCAGTTGAGAATCAGGTGGAGAATCTCTTCGCCAAATTCTTCGCGGCCTGTGGATTTGGGAGGCGTGCGTTGTAAATAGGGGTGTGAAAGTAAACGTTCCAGTAGTGGCCGGCACAGGCTGCCGCTGGCTGCAAGCTCACCATCGTAGTCAAAGGCTTTCTCTCCCTTGCTGATTACCAGCATCAACCCATCCATGATCATGTTACCAGGTCCGGTATCAAAGCCGGTGCTGCTTCCATCCGTGCCCAGCCAGGTGATATTGGCAATGCCGCCTATATTTACTACAGCAGTATTTTGCTGTTTTTGGGCAAACAGGTGGCGATGGGCGAAGGGAACCAGTGGCGCTCCTTCTCCGCCGGCAGCAATGTCGCGACTGCGAAAATCTGAGACCGTGGTAATGCCCGTGCGTTCAGCAACTGTGGATGAACAGCCTATCTGGATAGTAAAAGGGTGTTCTGCTTTGGGGCGATGGCGAATGGTTTGACCATGGCAGCCTATGGCTGCGATATCTTCCGGTTTCAGGCGGGCATCATCAATCGCGGCCAGGACTGCATCGGCGTAAGCCTCTCCAAGCATGCGATCGAGTTCACCCATGCAGTCTATGGTATCGGTCTGTGTTATTTTTGGTGTCGCCAGTTTCAGAATTGCTTCACGCAGGTTTGTCGGCATGGGGTATTCCGAGAACTGGAGTAGTTCCAGGCTAGCTTCTGCTTTGTTGGCAATGCGGCCGATGGCAATGTCGATGCCATCGGCCGAGGTGCCGGACATGATGCCAATGAATATGGCAGGTGTAGTGAGAGGCATATTGGTTGTTTATGAAATTAGAATGCCTGTGGCTCTTCCGGGGTCGTTTCCTTGAACATGTCAGTCAGTGGAGCTTCCGGGGTGGTTTCTGTTGTGGGCTCCTCGATAGGAGCGACTTCGGGAGCTACTTCAGCAGGCGTTGTTTCTGCAGGCTGTTCGGTGGCCGGCTCAGCTGTGGTATCTACCGATTCAACTGCCGGAGTTTCTTCAGTCTTTAAGGCAGCGGATTCTTCTTCAGCAGCTTTTCCTGCGGAGGTCAGGCCATATAGCATCTGTTCGATGCCTGAGATGGTTGCCTTCGTTTCTTCCCCTGCGATATTGCCGATTTCCTGCAGGTTAAGGATTGCTTTTTGTAACTTGGTCTGGATCAGGCTATCGCGGTTGCTCTGTACATCCTTGTTGAGGTTGACCAGCTGGTTGTCGATATTGGCAACCTGATTATCGAGGCTGGCCAGTCGTTTCTCAATGTTCGTAGAGTTATCAACGCTGGCTGCGCTGGCAGCATAGGCGGCCAGTAAGAGGGCAATGATAGATATATAAAGAGGAGTGCGTGATGTGCTATTGCCTTCTTTGTTGTTGGATGTTTCAGGCTTGTTTTCTACCTGAGTTTCTTCGGTGCTGCTCTTCTCGGTTGGGGTTTCGGCCATGCCTGTCTCCTTTTAATAGGGAAGCTCTGACTTCATCAGATGATTCCGCGCACTGGTTCTAATGTTCATTATAATTACATGTGGCTTCTCTCTCACGCATAATCATGCATGAGATATTTAATTATAGCACGCAGCCTATCGCTCAGCGACCACCTATCTGTGATCCACCTCGCTAGAGCGACGTTTCCGTTGAGCTGGCGATATGAGGGATGTAGTGCAATGATTCGGCCTCAATAGTGTTGAGGTGGATATGAACATTCAGGAACAGATGGAATTGCTTACGCGTGGTACGCTGGAGATTCTACCAGCCGGTAGTCTGGAAACAAAACTGAAAGAGGCAGAAAAAGAGGGACGCCCTCTTCGAGTGAAAGCAGGCTTTGATCCTACAGCACCGGATCTGCATCTGGGCCATACCGTATTGCTGGAGAAGCTTCGTCAGTTTCAGCATTGCGGTCATCAGGTTGTTTTTCTGATTGGTGACTTTACCGGCACGATTGGTGATCCCACCGGAAAAAACGAAACCCGCCCACCGCTGACGCATGATGAGGTGCTGCTCAATGCGGAGTCTTATAAAGAGCAGGTGTTCAAGATCCTTGACCCGGCCCAGACCGAGGTGCGCTTTAACTCCGAGTGGTTGGGCAATCTGACCGCTGCAGATCTGATCCGTATTGCAGGTAAGGCAACCGTGGCTCGCATGCTTGAACGTGATGATTTCGAGAAGCGTTATAAAGGTGGTCAGTCGATTGCTATTCACGAATTTCTCTATCCGCTGGTGCAGGGCTATGATTCGGTTGCTCTGGATGCGGATGTAGAGCTTGGTGGAAATGATCAGAAGTTCAATCTATTGATGGGCCGCCAGCTACAGGGAGCTTACGGGAAGGCTCAACAAGTGATTCTGACCATGCCATTGCTGGAAGGGTTGGATGGCGTTAACAAGATGTCCAAGTCTCTGAATAACTATGTGGGTGTGGCTGAACCTGCCAAAGAGCAGTTTGGCAAGCTGATGAGTGCTTCTGATGAACTGATGTATAAATACTATGAGTTGCTCACCGACCTGAATCTGGATGAAGTAAAATCCATGCATCCTATGGAGGCCAAGAAGCTGCTGGCGGTAACACTGGTGGACCGCTTTCATGGTGCAGGCGCAGGTGCGGCAGCCAGAGCCGGATTTGAAGCGCAGTTTGCCAAAAAAGAGATCCCGGATGACGTCCCCGAAGTAACCATGGCTGCAGAAGATGGCCAGTTGTGGGTAGTCAAGGTGTTAACCCAGGCCGGACTCACCGCATCCAATGGTGAGGGTATCCGTATGGTGAAGCAGGGCGCGCTATCTATAGATGGAGAAAAGGTCATGGATAAGGATTATCAGCTACAACCCGGTGGCCCCTACCTGATAAAGCTCGGAAAACGTAAGTTCCTTAATCTGATGGTTTCAGATTAAGGCCAGATAAACGGAATCTTGCGGGTGAAGTGGCGAACTTCACAGTCATCGGGGGCGCCTTCAATGCAGTGCTTGGCAATCAAGCCTATGTTGTTGTAATGAGCAATCCGATGGTTGTGTCCATCTTTTGTTGAATATTCGATTGCGAAAGTTCGGCCTGAGGAGGAGAGAATGTCGATTTGCGCCAGATTGCTGAGTTGTACATCTGCCTGATAGTGAGTCTCTTCCGATTGTGGTTCGTCCAATATCTTTCCAATCAGTTCGAACTCACTGTTGTCCCACTTAACGCATAAAAAGGAGGCCTGGTTCTCAGGCATTTGTTACAATGGTTGTACCACACAAGATATTGATAACAAGAGGAAAATCAGACCATGGCCCATCAATAACACAGTTCTTTCGCTGTTACTTCAGCTTGTTCCGAGACATGAATTTGATTCTCTCTCCAGAACACATGACGGTAAGCGTCGCAGAGATGCCTTGCCGAGATGGTCGCAGTTTATTGCGCTGGTAACAGGTCACATTGGCGGACGTAAAAGCCTGCGTGATATTACCAGCACTCTGGATAGCCAGTCGGCTCGTCATTATCACCTTGGCTGCCGAAACGTGAGTAAATCTGCACTCGGCAGAGCCAATGAGTCATTGGATTACCAGTTCTATTGCGATCTCTTCTCCCGCCTCTACGCCCGTTGTGAAGGCAAGGGTGGAAAACACCCATTTCGATTCAAAGGCAAACTCTTTTCACTGGATGGTTCTCTGTTCGATGTGGCCATGGATGTATTCCCATGGGCCAACTACAATAATATGAAAGCGGCTTTCAAGCTGCACCTTGGCTTGGATCATGATGGTTTAATTCCGGCGTTCGCTTCGGTGACTATCGGAAAGGAATCTGAAACAAAGCAGGCGCGTACGTTTGATTTCCCAAAAGGGTCGGTTGTTGTGTTCGACAAGGGATATAGCAGCTACACATGGCATAAATCCCTTACAGACAAGGGTATTTTCTTTGTGACACGCATTCGCGGCAATGCAGTTTACGAGGTCATCAAAACGAACCATGTCAAAGCAGGCTGCGGAGTGATCTCCGATGAGATTATTCGCTATACCAGCGTCAGGGCCAGCAAGTACAACCTGCATCCAGTTCGTAAAGTCGTTTTCAGGGATGCGGAGACAGACAGGATATTCACATTTATCACCAATCATTTTCGTTGGTCGGCAACCACCATCGCAGCCATTTACAGACAGCGTTGGCAGGTCGAACTATTCTTCAAATGGATCAAGCAGAACCTGAAAATCAAAAGTTTTCTGGGTGTAAGCATGAATGCGGTCATCACTCAGGTCATGGTTGCACTGTGCGTCTATCCCATGCTCGCGTGGATGAAGTTTACCTTCTCGATCAAACATAGTTTGATGCAGATCATCCGCTTGCTGCAACTAAACCTGTTCGTCAAAAGAGGGATGATTGAGCTATTCATACCGCCAGACACCAAGCCGACGAATTCGCCGCAGTTGAGGCTGGCGCTATGATCTCAAATTATCTGGGACAGTAGTGGTTCGAACTCTGATGACATCCCAGATTTAGGTCTTGGGCCATAGTACCTAATCACACAAGGTAACAGAGTAATTTCTCATTCTTGCTCGTTCTTTCATGATTCCTTGATTGATGGGCCTCGAAGCCACCCTGCAAGTGGAATAAAAATGAACAAAAATGATGAATATTCGCCAGTTTCAATATAAATCTTAAATGAGATTAGAAGCGATACAACCATCAAAGTAATAAACAAGCGCTTGGACCATTTTGAAGAATGGCTATTAATAAAGTCATCACTGATCCGAAATGTCCAGCCAACACTCATAGTAGAATGCTACTGGAGAAGGGTGGGAGGTAAAAGTCTAATGCATAGTTTGTTATTGAAAACGTAAGTTTCTCAACCTTTCTGTCGAGGGTTAATAATACTTCATCATAAAGCCGTTGACGATGTGTGATCCGACGCTATTGTTCGCCGCCCTCCGGTAGAAGCTTTGCTTTAAACGGAGTGGTTTCTTACTACAATTCAGCATCATTTGAAGGGTAGGAAGAAAGATATTGACGGTAGCTTTTGTGCCGTTAATGTTCGCCGCCCTCGCAAGACAGGCAGCTGTTTTGATAAGGTATTTCTGATTAACTTCCAACAAGTTTGGAGTCACTCAGAAAGAGTTTGACAAGTTGATCGGCGGGCCTATAGTTCGCCGCCCGCAGCAAGGCAGCGCAAGCAGCCAGCCGCGGGGAAGCAGGTTTT
>Ga0316202_10000696_pt1 | contig 32717 bp, 40 predicted proteins | sample 3monrhotite_MG_FD_204934 | JGI IMG/M metagenome (GOLD analysis project Ga0316202, IMG submission 204934) | Microbial mat bacterial communities from mineral coupon in-situ incubated in ocean water Damariscotta River, Maine, United States -... | ecosystem: Environmental > Aquatic > Marine >...
AGAGGGATCAAGTCTTTGCATTCCTCAAAACGAATGGTGATACATGGTATTCGATTAAGATTGTTCGCATCGTTGGAACGACTGCGATCCTTGCCGAACCTTTACCGCGTGAGATTGACTTAACAACCAGTGCAACGATTGAGTTTGCAATGTGGTATGTCACAGCATCTTCAGCGAATGTCACGGCGACGAGTGGAACTTTTCAATACTTAGTCTCATACTCGTCAGACCGTGGACAAAACAATGTGTCTAAGTTGGATAAGGGAGTGATTAAAGTTACTCCTCGACCTTTCGACACAAGTCTCGATCATGATTCTTTTGTGAATCGCTTTGCTCCACTTGCTGACATGATACCAAGGAGACAATCTGACTTTGCTCCTCAAATCAAAGCATCACTTGACGAACTATCATTGATGCTGAGAGATCGATTGTCCTCCTCGAATGTGACTGAAGATGAGATCTTCAATGCTGAAGCGTTTGAACTATGTCATGCATATTGCACAGCAGCTCGAATCTATGAAATGAATCTTCAGCTTGATGTTGCTGATGCAATGAGAGCTCGTTGTCTTGAGTTAATGGATTTAGCACTTCGATCAGTTGATCTTGATCTTGATGGAGATGGAGTGATTGACAGTGGTGAGATTGATCTTGAGAAACAAGGAGGGAAGTCAACTGACTTTCGTGCAAGTTGGAGTTCTTACAATAAGACTCAACATGACAAAGACTTCACACCATCGAGATCGATGAGGCATTAATGTCAGTCAAGCTCAAGTTGAATCTTCCTCGAAGTGTCTGGTCGGCAAAGGATACAAAGACCGTTGCATTGAATACCGTTGCAACTGTCAAGCGTCGCACCATGAAAGGCCTATCTTCTAATGGTGGGAAGTTCAAGAAGTATTCAAGAGAACCGATGTATGTATCCTTTAAAGGTGCTCGACTTAAGCCCAAGGGAGGAACAAGAGTATCTCGAACAGGTGCGTCGATTTATTACGCCGGTGGTTATCAACAATATAAACATGATTCAAGAAAGCGACAAGGAGGACAAGGGAAGACAGCTGAAGTTGATCTCGTTCTAAGTGGTCAATTGATGAACAACCTCGTCGTTCTTGAAGCAACTGATACTCGTTTCAGAATCGGATTGACAAAGCATGTTCAACATTATGGATATGAAGTTCATAAGGTTCGACCATTCATCGGATTGACTGATGATGAAATCAATATTCTTGTCAATGCCGTTGCTTTTGATATATCAAAAAAGTTAGGTAGGAAAGTATGAGTCGAGGAATCTTTAAAGGTTTAATGAAGATCAAAGACATGATCGAAGCTATTGAACCGAAGACAGACATTCACCAAGGATTTGTTTGTGTCAATGATGGGACTGGTCTTGTATCTCCATTGAATACAAGATTTCAAAGTCAAAGGCAGTTTGCTCTTGAGGTTGTCAGTCTTGCCATGGACGATGGAAGCGCGGGGCTGAGTGGGAGAAAACGAGTTACAATTGAAATTCATGTGAGATATGCAGTTCCGAAAGAGGAAGGCTTTAAGATTCGCATGATGACAGAAGACTCGGGGAAGTTGATTGATACAATCAAAGGCCCTCAATATGATTTTAATACAACGGGGATCGTGTCAGTGATACCATTACAAGCAAGAGCTGAATTGATTACTGATGATACAGGTGAAACGCTTGGTCATCTCCTTGTTGTTCCTTTCGATTTGCTTTATTTGGAGGCATAAAAAATGAGTGTTACACATAGAAGTTTAAGCGTTGCAATTGAATCGGCATTTGGTTCATTGTCTACAACTACAAATCTTCCTGATAATTCGGGATATACTTATGTATCAATTCCTTGTGAACGTGATCCTATTTTGATTTATGGTGATATCGTAGCAAGTGAGAGAAATGATGCAAAAGATGGCTCTTATCTTGTGCCACCTGAACCCGATACTGTTTGGAGTGGTGGCAATAGAGTTCGTCGAAGAACTGGACAAGTGAACTTAAGAGTTGACTTGACGACCATCGGATCAAGCCCAAGTAATTATAATACTAATTATCTCGGTATGCTTCTTGGTGCAGGATTCCTAACTCAAGTTAATGGTGTTGCAAGTGTTGCCGCTTCGGGCGTTACTGATGTTAATAATTTCGCAGCTTCGGGATATGCAGCAACTGACATCGGAACATTGATCTCATCAATCGTAAATGGAGCCGTCGAGTATAGTGCAATCACTGAAGTTGATGGTACTGATATAAGTGTGTCACCTGCATTCTCAGCAGGATTCACAGCAAGCACTCCAAGTCTCAGAGGGACTCAAACATGGTATCCCGGATCAAGAACGCAAACAGGAACACGAACGAATTCATTGACTTTCCGTGTTGATGGAGTGAACTTCAGATCATATGCTTATGGATGTGTTCTTGAAAGTCTGGCCATTAGTCTTGATAATGGTCGCCTGATGGCTGACTTCACATATCAATCAGCATTAATTCAAGATGATCATACAAGTGCAGTCGGCCCAATCGAGCCAACGTACAACGCAGGCGCTCCTCCTTTCTTCAGAAACTCATATGTTGTCATTAGTGGTGGATCACCTTCATCATTAACAAATGCAACTTCAGCCGATGAGCTTTCAAGAATCGCTGTCGACTGTGAAGACTTCTCATTGACTGTCACTAATACATTGACTCCACTTGGTCATTCAGAATCAATCCTTGCAATGTCTGATATGGAGATCACTGATTTGAATGTCGAGTTGACTTTGACATTGTCGACTGTAAATACAACAATTGCGAATGATTATTTCAACAGAACCGTTCGTCAAGTGTTAATAGGAACAGGCCCCTCAGCTGATGGCGAAGGTTGTGCAATCATGATTCCTGCTGCTCAACTTGCAAACGATCCGTCAAAATATGATGTCAGTGGAAATGATATTGTTCGTCAGACTCTGACTTATAATCAATCTCGATATGCAGGAGATGTCAATAGTGGAGCGGCTTATGAATCAAATGCAGGATGCTCACCGTTCAGAATCGCTTTAGGATTGTAATATGGCTATTAACTTTTTGACTTCGACAGAATCTACTTTTGACATTGTGATCAGTGCTGATGACTCAGTGACTTGCGACAGTGAGCAATATAATAAATATATGAACACTGGCGACATGAGTGTTCTTGAAGAAGTCAAAGAGGATGCCACGATATTCACAATCAAACCACTTGGCCCAAGTGAACGAGAGCAAGCAGAGATTCGAGCAGGTGCATATTCAAGATCTGAACTGGGTCGACTGCTTTGGATTGAAGCACCAACTGACAAGAATGATAAAGCTCGTTGGCATCATGCGCTCCCAATCGATGAGCGTGAAGCATACGCAGACTATGAATCATATATCTCTCGAGTATATATTGAAATGATTCGAGAGTCCCTCGTGTCAATCAATGGAGAACCAAGTAATGTCGATATGATTCAAAGGATCAGGCCGGACTCGATGAGGATTGCAACAATCACAGAATTAGTATTGCATATTCAAAGATCATCGTTAGTTGGTGACTCGGGAAAATAGCTCTCGCTTCCTCCATATGGATCCCTTTCAGCAAGGGGTGGGGGTGGGATTGCTCACAATGTCAATCGAACAAAGACTTGAGACGACGACGAGGAAATTGCGGTGGGCCTTTCAAAGCAGGATTAAGACAGACTCAAAAAGATGAGCATGGATTGTATATGCCAGGATACAGGATTGCGCCCAATTCAGGTGAAGCGTACTCTGATCTTAAAATCAGATCTTGCCCTATTGCAGACATGAATCGAGTGGCTTCAATCATCACGAATTATAATCGAATCAAAACAGGATTGATTGAAATGAAAGACATCTATCCTCGTCCCACATGTGCAATCATTGAAAGTCTTGAGATAATAGAATATAATCAAAATCAAATGATTGCACGTCAACACGAGCAACACATGAAGGAGTAAATCCCATGGCTAATGGTGGAACAATAGAGATTGATGTTGAGCTAACAGGGACGAAAGACATCAGAGAGGGATTCAGTGAAATCGGTAATGCAGGTAAAGCACTTACTGAAACCATGGGAGCGACAAATGAGAAACTCGGTGAAGGTTTAGCCGGTGTAGGAGAGTCAGTCTTTGGACTTGTTGATTCGTTTGGAGAGTTAAAAACAGGAATCTCCAATGTTGGTCAAACAGGAGTCAAAGGATTCATGTCTTTATTGGGCCCAATTGGAATGCTTGTCACGGCAGGATTTGCATTATTTGAAACATTTAAAATGATCTCGGGAGCAGCTCAAGAAGCCGAAGAGAATCAAAGTGCAATGGCGGCGGCCGCAGGTGATCTGCAAAGTAAGCTTGAAGCACTCGCTGAAAAGGGTGTGATTCCTGCTTCAAAGGAAATGAAAACCTTTGCTCTTAATACGCTTCAATCGCAATTTGCAAAAGAAAAGTTACAATTTGCAACCGAAAAACTTAATAAGAAATTTGCTGAATTAAGGGATGCACAAGAGGAAGTAAACCGATCACAAGGTAAAGGAATTAAGATCACTCAAGAGAATGCAAGACAGATTATTGATAGTGCAAACGCTTCAAGAGAAGCACAAGAAAGACTTGCAAAGGCTAATAAAGCAGTCAATGAATCTTATGAACAGTTTGCAGATCAACAAAAGATTGTTGAAGAAGGTCTTGAAAGAGATGCAAAGCACTATAAGACACTTGAAGAAAGTTCAGCTGAATTCTTAAGTACTAAAGTAAAAGAAAACCTTCAAAGACTGAAAACTCTTACTATAAGAGATCAAGAAATCGTTCAGTCCGAAGAAAGTTTAAAGCTAGTAACAATTGAAATTGAGAAGGCTATAGAACTACAATTAATTAAAGCAAAAAATAATGAAGAAGATAAGAAAGCACTTGCAAAACAAAATGCTGAGATTGAGAAAAGGATTGCAACATTCAATGAAGTTGAACTCGCTGAACAAAAAGCAATAATCGAGACTGACAAAGTACATGCTGAGATTGAAAAGAAGCGAAGATCAAGAATTGCAGATAGAAGACAGAATGCAGAAAAAGCAAGGCGAGAAGCTGAAGCAGCATCCCAAAGAATGAAGCGTTTAGAGCTTCAACGATTTGCAGAAAGTGCGAGAATCTCTCAACTTAGAATAGAATCTGAAGAAGACTCAACATTAAAACAAATCAAGTTAGCAAGACACAGATATGACACAACAAAAAAACTTGCTAAGAACAACCTAAACCAACAACTTATCGCAAGGCTTTCATTTCAGAATGAAGTCACAGCAATAAATCGACAAGCTGAACAAAAACGACTTCAAGAAGAAAGACAGATCGAAGAACAAAGAAAGTCGTTTGCACTTGAAACATTAAACTTTAATATTCAGCAAATCGAAGACCAGACGCAAAGAGAATTGTTAATGTTGCAAGTTCAGTATGATGAAAGACTGAAGCTAGCAAAAGATAATGAAGAACAAAAACAAGAATTACAAAGACGATTCTCGATTGACTTCTTGAAGACTTTAAATCGTGAGACTGATGAGATGCAACAAAAGTTCAAAGATATGTTTGCAAATATGGGTAAAGGATTTGCTGAAGCCGCTGTCGCTTCAATGCTAATGGGAGAATCCTTCAAGAATGGAATTGCTTTAGTTTTGCAAGGTCTAGCAAAGCAAGCCGGTGTCGAGTCACTCATGGAGACGGCAAAAGGAATCGCGGCTTTATTTATCAATCCTGCCGGAGCGGCAAATCACTTTGCGGCCGCCGGTGCTTTTGGTACTGCGGCACTTGCTGCCGGTGCTGCTTCAAGTGCTCTCGGTGGTGGAGGTGGTGGTGGTGTTGGTGGAGGTGGTGGTGGTGGAATGTCACCAAGTGGCTCACCTCAAACATCATCAATGATGCAACGAGAAGAAGCGACAAGTTCGAGCATGGTTTTTAATGTGAACTTTTCCGGTGCCGTTGTGTATGATACAAAAAGAGCAGCTGAACAAGCGTTGACTGATCGTGTTGTAAAGACTATGAGATCGAAACGAAGAGGAGCACCAAGAATATGAATCCATCTCCATCTCCTAATTTTGCTTTATTGGCAAGCACTGACTTTTCTCAAATCAATAGCAAGCCCCTTGTTCGTGGAGCAACTGCTATTGATGGATTATGGTTGTCAGACTATGAAGACATGATCAGCTTTTTAAATGGTCGAGGTATGGCGAACGGTAAGAATCTACCTGACTCCTTACTCGCACTCTCGAACTTTGGTACTAATTGGCACATTGGAATAAATGCAAATGATAAGATCGAGATAAGTTCAACTCATGCATTTAGAATACGTTTTGATCCTGCTTCAGCTTTTGTTAATGATACCGACGTTTTAGGCATCGGGACAAATTGGGTCTTGTATGATGGATCGGCAACAATTGGATCTCCTCTTTTATCTTTTAAAGCAACTGCTCCTTCGGAATGGTTGAGAGGTGAAATCATATCATTCTCATATGAGATTGAAGAAGTCGGATCGGGGAGCGGTGCTTTTCTTTTTAACTTCTCAGGAGGATCACAAGATCTCATTGTTGCATGTCGTGAACGTGGCAATGGTGACATTGATGATCTTAATAGTGGAACGCTTGAAGGGGCTGATGTAACTGCAACGAGTGGGGATACTCGATGGTATATTAATAATGATGGTCATGTTGTGAACTCAAGTATTGGGATCACTGCGTTGACTTGGAATGATACATCATTCAGAAACTTCCTTGGATTCACTGGTGACGAGTCATCAACCTCGGTGAATGGGTATACAGTATTAACTGCAACTTATCCATGTGAAGCCGTCCTTGTTCCATCTCGACCATATCAACAAAACCACATTAGCACAGAGAATGCATCTCAATCTCGTCGTAAGATTGGAGGAGGGTATACAAGTAATTATGTTGGAACATATAACACGACTGTTCTTGGTTTTGATCTTGACGCTAATCTTGATCTGATAAACCTTTATCAACACTTCATTCACAAGTTTATCAATCATGCTTCCAAAGGCGAACGAGTAAACTTCTATCAAGTATGGGGAGACTCGAGACGCTCTTTGATATCATCTGATGTTAATGCTGATCAGCCGGCACATGATTTGATTTATACAAGTTCGAGGAATGGATTCGAGGGAAGGATTCGAGGTTGCATGATCACAACGGAATTCAATTTGATGTTCCCAAATAACATGAGAAGACGTGTACCAGTGAACATGAGAATCGAGCATTTAAATGAGTAACTCGTATAATGCAACAACAATCCTTTCTGATCCTGCTTCAACTGTGGCAGGAAGACAAGTCACATTGTCGACTCCTGAAAGGATGGCGAACGGGATCAACTTTGCTTTTGCCACTGGCAATTGTGAGAATGTAATCTCTCAAGCTTTTGCTGATCGTTGTTTTATTACAAGTGCTTCTTCATATACTGAAATGGCAGAATGGAGAGTTCCTCTTGTTTCATTGGATCATGATGAGATTGAATACATTGTCAATTATCGAACTCATGGATCGGGGTCGGGTTGTAATATTCGATTTACAATTGATGTCAATGGAACAACTGTCACGTCAATCTTGAGTCTGAGTTCGACAACAAATGCATTTGCAAATAATAATGCTGTCATTACTTTTCCAGTTGGCAATCATTACTATGCAACTGTCACCATGGAGATTGAAACTGGATCAGGTGCAGAAGTCGAGATCTTCTCAGTGATGGGATATTTCAAAAGAATCATTTCACCGATTCCAGTTGGACAAAAGAATCAATATGATGCATCAACTTTCGTGACTCCATTCGGAACAACTCGAACGACTGTCAATAATGCATTTACATCTCGCTTTGCTCACAACATGATTGATGATATTGGTGAGTTAAGAAAACGTTTTAGATCGTTATTGAGTTGGTCGGGAGTATATAATACAAGTTCATCGCTTTATCCAAACGCTGAAGACGCTGCCACAAGTCAGATATATATCGGAGTCGGTGACATCAATTCTCTTTTTGCTTATCCACTATTACCAAGTGGATTCGAAAACTTGAGCTTTGATAAATTAGAGCTTCATGTCAAAGCAATTGGAGATGTTGACTTTACATTCTTTGGTCAATCACTCAGCATCAATCAAGCGAGTGATACAACCGTTGGATGGCATGTATTCGACTTAGAGATTGACAATGGAGAGCTTTCAACCGTTGGAGATACAAGACTTCCATATTATAAAGCAACCTTCGACGCAACGAATGAGAATCAAGATAATCTTGTATCACTTTCAAACGCTCGTTCTCAAAGATATCCACCTGCTTCGAGTGGAACAGGTACAGCAAACACAATCATTGCATTGACGCTGATCGGAGTGTGATATGTTAATCTCAACGGCTCTCAGTTTACTTCCTCAAAAGTCATCATGTAATAATGGTCAAGTACTATTTGGTTCAGCAGTATCATCAATGTCAAATGCATTGAATCAATTGAATTATGTCAAGTTCTTGAATCGAACTAACTATCCAATTATGAGATCTGCTTATTCATACGCTCATATCGTCAACGGTCGAAATTATATGAATACAAGGATCGCTGAATCTGATGGACGAATCAATAAAGGACACACTGAAAGTCACAAGTTGATCTCAGCGACTCGACTTGTATCTGACTGGATTGGGATCATTGCACAATATGAAAGCGGCACCACTGGACAAGATGCAGGTAGTTCAGAATTCTCTCCTGTCATCGATGTTGAAATAGGGCTGCTCATTGACTCGGGTTCGGGATATTCACAAGTCGCCGTTGTCGACTATGGTATTCGATTTAACTCAGCAGATAGCATGATGCTTACTTCAGAAACATCAACTCAATACTCTCAAAACTTCATGATTGATTCGGGTTATATCATACCTTCAGCCGTTCCAACAAATGTCAGTCCTGAAGCTCCTCGTCCTTTATATATTCCCAATACAGTTGGATCATATCAAGCCAGAGGGGAGAGGATGGTTTTTAATATTTCATGCTCTGATTGCAAGTTGAAATCATTTACAACATTTGATCTTTATCGAGCGGATTTATCATGAGCATAACAAAAGATGAAGGTCGTCGAGTCTTCGCACTTGAGATCGCAGGATTGAAATATCGATATCATTCAATCAGTCCTCCTTCAAGTAGCAATCTCAACTCAAACATTGTTGCAGGCATTGCCTACAATGACAGTCAAGCGATCGTCGGTCTTGGTGCATTCAATAGTTCTATTGATCCGAATGGTGGTGTTGCTGATTATGGATCAGTATCAATTGATTTGTCGATATTGAAAAACAATCTTGAAAGTGATCCGGGGGTTGTTTTTGGTAGAATTGGAAAGAGGTCGGATAATGTCACAAGAGCCAATCTTGAAACTGACATCACTTTTAATTCATTACCTCAAACGATCAATCTTGATTCTGATCTTTCTGCTTTGTCAGTTCCTCGACTTATGCACATAGGAGCTGAGACTTTCAAAGTGACAGCTTTTACAGCAGCCAATATGACAATCTCAAATCGTGGTGTTGGTGACAGTCAATTTCAATCACATAGGATTGATGCTCAAACCTCATCGATTCCTTTTGTTGAAGATAAGATCACGATCTTTCGTGGAAGACGTTGCAAGTTATATGTTGCAAGTCAAGACTCGATCGGCAACGTTGGTAATTATACTTGTGTAATCAATGGATTCATTGAGTCTTCTCCATACGTCGAAGAAGGTTCAACGATAAGTCTTTCAATCATTCCTTTGACTGCTTTACTTGATACTGAATTAAGTGATCAGAAAGGAGCTTCATCGTTTCTCCTTCATGATCATCATTACTTCTTCAAGAACAAGTCTGATGTCTTCGAGTTTGGATCAGCATTCAAGAATGATTATATCCTTCAGTTGACAAATGCTGCTCAAAACTCAGTTGATAATACAAAGACTGATATTGATATCTTGTATCCAGGTATTCCCTTGCAAGACATTTATGATGCTAGCTTGTCGAACGGACAAGATGCTCAAGCCACTTTATGTCATCCAAGATATCCAATGATCATCACAACAACAGGATTGAAGATTTATCCTGTAACTTTGGCAACGGTAGGATCAACTCAAAGAGTGACTGTCACTCATGCAGTTACAGGATCGACAACACAAGCCGATTTAATTAATGCAGTAAATGTGATTGGTGATGTTGTTGCTAAGATTGAAAATAGAGGAGAGATAAAACGCTTTCAACTTGCAAGTGATTCTCTTGAGAGTTGGCCTGCTGTCATCAATACAGCTCTGAATAATATTACGACTCATACTGGTATTAATGGTGCATTCAGCAACTTCAAGATTAGAGGTGATCAAGTTCGTGCTGTGACTCTTGCAGATCATCGAGCATGGACACCACATGAAGGAAGACTCCATTTCTGGTATTCATCAGCTTGGTATCGATCAAGCCCAAATTATAGGTATGCATATTGGAGAACTTCGAATCTTGAAATGAGATCAAGATTGTCGAACGGTCGAAGGGTATTTTATCCTTTAGACTTTTGGAACGATGGAACAAAACCAAACTATGCAGGGAATAGCACTCTATTAAAAACTATTGAATTCCCAAATCAAAGATCGACTTCATCATTCATCGACGTGAATATATCACCGGCTTATAAACAAGCAAATGAACCAGGTATCCTTTGCGAGAGTTCGTTGAATCTTCCAACTTCATTGACTGCTAATGTATACTATGGAATTCAAGTTGAAACATTTGATTATGCTGAAGGTAGGTCAAAGACTTTATACTTCCAAGCGACACATGAAGAAGCATTATCAACCGGCTTCTTAATTCACTTAAGACGATTCAGAGAGAATGAGAGCCAAGGTCATTTCGGTGATTGGAACGGACAAGAGAGAACGATTGTCAAACGTGGAGTGACTGAATACTTTGTGTCACCCGGTGAGATGATGTTGAAGATCCTTCAAAGCGGTGGAGGTGGTAACAACGGAACTTATGACACACTTGGATTCGGTCTTTCAATTCATGAAGATGATATCGATGTTGATTCATTCTTGAACAATGGCAGTAGACAAATAGAATGGTTAAGCCGTGGGTTCTCAGTTGATGACTTTAATCCTCGTGACTTCTTTGATTCATTGCTAAAATCCATTGGTTGCATTCTTATCATGAAGCGAAGTTCTTCAAGTGTTCCAAAGATTACACTTGAATCAATCGGAACTGAAGCGGAGCAATTCGTTTCAGCAATTATAAATGAAGGTGACTGGCTTACTGATCCATCTCCTACTTGGTCGATCTATGAAGACATAGTGACACAATGCGAGATCAAATTCGATTGGGATAATGACCAGAACAAGTTCTTGGAACATGTGATCTTTAATAATCAGGAATCAATCAATCGATATGGTGGAGAGAAAAGCAAGATATCAATTGAATTGTATGGACTTAATTCCATTGATGTTGGATCGGGTGCAGGTGATGCATTCAACTACTTTCTTCCAATAGCTTCAAGAGTGTTCAATGTTTTATCTGATCCAATGAGATTATGGAACGGATCAATTGGTACAGGTAAATCCATCTTTCTTGAAGTTGGATCATATGTGAAATGCTCCTCACCTCACCTCAAAGATCTTGGTGATTCATATGGAGTCACTGACAAGATTGGAATGATAAAGTCCATCAATCAAGAACTCATGAGTGAGGGTTGTGAACTCGAGATTGTCAGAACAGGAATCAGCGTCGTCAATTGGAACTCAACAATGAAAGTGACTTTTGTTACATCAACAACATCTCTCACAGTATCAACGAATACTTTTAGCAGTGATGACACTTCATTCTTTGCCGTTAATGATGTGGTCGACTTCCTTCCTTTTGGAAATGAAGATGCATCAATTACAGGATTGACAATTCAATCAATCGTTGGGGCCGTTGTGACATTCACTGGAGCTCATGGAGTATCAACATTGGGAACACTTGAACCAACAATATACACGAGTGCATCGGCTGATCATAAACAAGACGCTTATCTTGCAAGTGCTGCCGGTGTTCTTGGATCATCAGATCAAGCACAGGAGTATGCATGAAAACGACGAAAGCAGAATTGAGTAAACAGATCGATAGTCTTGAAGAAGAAGTTCGAAGATTGAAACGAGATGTCAGTCATCTTCAACTTGATCTTACTCCTTTAAAGTATGTTGACAAGTCTTTTGATCACACTTCAAAACCGACTTATCATGTGAGAGAGGTCGTTCAAAGAGCTCATGATGAATGGGAATTGAACGTCACGGAACCTGGGCTCGGAGGTGACTCATCACGAATTAATCTTTATATTAAATCGAGAGAGGGTATCGGTTGGACTTGGGAAGCTGACTATACAAAGAATGGACAATTCGCTTGGTGTGGAGCTTTCGCTGCTTTTTGCTATACAAAAGTTCAGTTCAATATTAAGCAAAAGATATTTCCTTCATGCTATCGAATGTATTCAAATTGGGGAGGTACTTCTCGTAAAGTCGCTGAAGTAATGAAGGGAGATATCGTTGTTGTTTATACATCGAGTGCAAAGACTCCCGACTATGGAAATCATATCACTATTGCTTTAAGTTCTCCTGATGATGAAGGGAACTTTGAAACAATTGAAGGTAATGCAAAAGGCGAAGGGCCAACAGGAGAGTGGAGAGAAGGAGTCATCAAGCGTCAAAGAAGTATCTTTGATGTTGCACATATTTACAGATTAAACGATGGAGACTATGATGAGTAAATTAATCAAAGCATTTGGGGGTCGAAAGTCCTTCATGTTTCTTGTAACATTAATCACAGTCTGTACGTTGTCGGCATTCAACAAAGCATCAACTGAAGTCCTTGGGCTTATTGATACTTTATATCTTGTATATGCCGGATCAAACGTCGTTGCAAAAAAGAAAGAGAAAACGAATGAGCAATAAATTATCAGTACAAAATCCAATCTCAGCAGGTCAAATCATCGGAGCTTATAACGCTTCAGGTGTCATCAATACAGATTGGCACTCTTTGACAAGTGCTGACTTCTATGATCCAACTTTGGGAACTCAGCTTGATGCATCTTTAAAGTTTGCATACTTGGGAGCCGTGTCATCAAATACAACGACTGTATCTTATATTAAATTAAGAGCTGCCGCAGGTGCCGGTGATGGTGTCACTAATAGCGATGGAGTAATACCTTTGCTTTCATCTTACTCGATTGATAGTCAAGCCCTTGCATCTTCCAACATCACTAGCATTGCATACAAGAAAGCTGACGCATCAGATTCTTTCGTGTTGTACTGTGGATTTAATCGAGGTTAATTATGAGTATTAAATTCGAATCATTTAAAGGAACTGGCGGCGGTGCGGTGACAGGTGGACTCGTTTACAAAGGTTCATATAATGCAACTACATCAAGTCCCTCATTAGTCACAGCCAAGAAAGGTGACTTCTATATTGTGTCAGTTGCCGGAGCTTTGGCAGGTGTCACGCTTAATGTCGGTGATCACATTGTATTTAATCAAGATGCTGCCGATCCTGTCACATCAGCAATGTTTGATACAATTGATAACACTGATGCAGTAGCAAGCGTCAACGCTCAAACAGGCGTTGTAGTTTTAAACGCTGCTAATGTTGGAGCTTTGGCAATAACATCGAATCTCAGTGATCTTAATAATGCAGTGACAGCAAGAACCAACTTGGGACTTGGTACAGCCGCAGTCAAAGACCACGGAACGACCAACGGTGATCTTGTTATTCTCGATGCCGTGGGGCTTCCTGCGGTCGATGGTTCTCAACTAACAGGAATCACAGCGACTGACTCTAGTAAACTCGCTATTGCTAACAATCTAAGTGATCTGAATAATGCAGTGACAGCAAGAACGAATCTTGGACTCGGTACTGCAGCAGTCAAAGACCACGGAACGACGAATGGTGATCTTGTTATTCTCGATGCAACTGGACTCCCTGCCGTTGATGGATCCCAATTAACAGGAGTCACAGGAACGGACGCAACAAAGCTCGCTATTACTAACAATCTAAGTGATCTGAATAATGCAACAACAGCAAGAACGAATCTTGGACTCGGTACTGCGGCAGTTAAGAATCATGGAACGACGAATGGTGATCTTGTGTTACTTGATGCCGTGGGTCTTCCTGCTGTAGATGGTTCTCAACTAACAGGAGTCACAGGAACGGACGCAACGAAGCTCGCTATTGCTAACAATCTAAGTGATCTGAATAACGCAGTGACAGCAAGAACGAACTTGGGTCTTGGTACTGCGGCAGTTAAGAACCATGGAACGACGAATGGTGATCTTGTGTTACTTGATGCCGTGGGTCTTCCTGCTGTAGATGGTTCTCAACTAACAGGAATCACAGCGACTGACTCTAGTAAACTCGCTATTGCTAACAATCTAAGCGATCTGAATAACGCAGTGACAGCAAGAACGAACTTGGGTCTTGGTACAGCGGCAGTCAAAGACCATGGAACGACGAACGGTGATCTTGTGTTACTTGATGCCGTGGGTCTTCCTGCGGTCGATGGTTCTCAACTAACAGGAATCACAGCGACTGACTCTAGTAAACTCGCTATTGCTAACAATCTAAGCGATCTGAATAACGCAGTGACAGCAAGAACGAACTTGGGTCTTGGTACAGCGGCAGTCAAAGACCATGGAACGACGAACGGTGATCTTGTGTTACTTGATGCCGTGGGTCTTCCTGCTGTAGATGGTTCTCAACTAACAGGAATCACAGCGACTGACTCTAGTAAACTCGCTATTGCTAACAATCTAAGCGATCTGAATAACGCAGTGACAGCAAGAACGAATCTTGGTCTTGGTACAGCGGCAGTCAAAGACCACGGAACTTCAAATGGTAATCTTGTTTTACTTGATGCGGTTGGTCTTCCTGCTGTCAATGGTTCTCAGCTCACAGGGATTACATCAACGGATGCCACAAAACTCGCTATTGCTAACAATCTAAGTGATCTTAATAATGCAGTGACAGCGAGAACGAACTTGGGACTTGGTACTGCAGCAGTTAAGAATCACGGAACGACGAACGGTGATCTTGTATTACTCGATGCTGTTGGACTTCCTGCCGTTAATGGTTCACAACTAACAGGACTTACAACAAATATAGTTGAAGATACATCTCCACAATTAGGCGGTTCACTCGATGTCAATGGTCAGGACATTGTCAGCGTTTCAAATGGTGCGATTGAACTCGCTCCTGATGGCACTGGCAAAGTTACCATCAAAGGAAATGCAACAAGTGGATCAGGTCAAATTGTTTTAAACTGTGAACAAAACTCACATGGTATATCACTCAAAGGCCCTCCTCATTCAGCTGCTGCTTCTTATACTTTGACTTTTCCTAATACTGATGGGAATGCTGATCAAGTATTGAAGAGTGATGGGAGTGGTAATCTTGATTGGGTCGATCAAGCAAGCGGCGGCGGTGGTCTTACATATCAAGCGAGAACAACGGCTTCACATAGTCCTTTAACTCCGGCGGCTGATTATCATTATTCAATCAATGCTGACAGTGCTACATTCGTTGTGAATCTTCCTGCTTTGAGTTCTTTGACAGATGGTCAACAAATCAGATTCAAATTACAAGCGAGAGGAAATGCGGCTTATGATGTGACTATTAATCGAGCAGGGAGCGACACAATTGATGGAGCAACATCACAGACTTTAAGTGTGACATATTCCTCAATTACTCTTGTTGTTGGTTCGACAGAATGGGAGATTGTATGAGTCATAATAAAATTAAAGTTGGCGGCCAAGAGCCTGACTCGAGTGGTGATATTACTTTATCGCTTGATAATTTAAGTGATGTTGATACGAGTGGAGTTTCTAATGATGAGATTTTACAGTATTCTGGCGGAAGTTGGGGGGCGACTGCCGCTCCTGCTTCAGTCTCAAATTATATCCGAATTGGGCAAGGTGAGTCTGACTCTTACAGCAATTCAGGAGCCAGTAATTTAAGCACCGGATCTTTTATAAGACTATATGACACAAGCCCGATTAATACAATTGCAGGGGCTTCTCTTACTAGCTCAAGCAATTGGATAAGTCTGATCACATTGCCTGCGGGAAACTACTTTATACAATCACAAGTAAGAGTAGTATTCTCTGCAAGTGGTCATTTGTTGTTTAATCTATCACAGTCTAATGGAACTAGAATATCCAATTCTGCTTTAATTGGAGATAATGCAAGCACATATATTGAGGGTGCTAGCAGTTCTCTGCAGTCGTTTGTGTCATTAAGCTCATCAACTGATTTAATGTTAAAAGTTGCGAATCCTTCTAATATAGATTCCGTTGCAAATCAAGGAACAACTATCAGCGAGTACTCATTCTTATTAATTGTAAAAATAGGATAAAATCATGTCGCATAATAAAATTAAAGTAGCTAGTCAAGAGCCTAATAATAATAGTGATGTTACTATTTCTCTTGATGACTTGAGTAATACAAATATTACGAATGTTCAGAACTCTGATTTATTAAAATTTGATGATCCTAACTTTGTTAATTCAGCGCCGGCTTCAACTTTGTTTTTACATCTTGGATACTTTCAGCATTTTTTTTACACTTGGTCAGCAAGCTATACATACTTAATCAATGATTATAATATAGTAAGAGATGACTCGACAACCGGAGAAACTTACGGAGCAGCTTCTTTATTTAACAACGCAACACAAGCCAACTCGCCATTGAATAACTCCAAGTGGTCGGAATCCTATAACATTACAGCTGGTACTTACTTGTGTATTTGGTCTGCTCATTGCAGAAATGCAACGAATTGTGTTTGGCAATGGCATAATGATTCGGGTCCTTTTGGAGCTAAAACTTATGTTGATAATGCTAATAATTTTGGTGCTTTAGTAGTTGGTATATGTACAGTAACAGGCAATGATAAAGTTCGAACAGTCTTAACAAGTGCTAATGGTACAGTTTTCATCAGCAATGGAAAGACTATGAATGTTCAAGGCATTACTATAATTAAATTAAGTTAGGAGATTAACATGTGGATATCAGTTAAAACAAATCAAGATACTACAAAAGGTGATGTATTATCATTTGATAGTGCATCTGAAAAATGGATAAGAGCTAACGCTTTGTCAACTCCGATGGGTGTTGCGAAAGAGGATGCTAGACTGTCAGAAGATGAGACTTACTATTATGTACCGATGCAGATGCAAGGACAGATTGAAGCAAAGTCAAGTCGTGTCATTCCGAATGAAGGGGGGGAGTTAAATGTGGAGAATGGAGCAGTCTATGTTGATAATGATGCAAATCATGAAGGGATTATCTGTCCTAATTTTATTAACGCTGCTCAAAGACAAGCAGGTGAACTTATTACAGTAGTGATAAGATAATGACAATTAGCTCAGATACACTATTTCAAATACTTGGATTACTTGGAACGTTCGTCGCTGTAGTTTGGTATACAAGCAGTATTCTGAGTAAGATTAATCAAGATCTTTCAACATCTGCACAGCTCAACACTATACAAGAAGAGAAGATCCAGGACGCTAATAAGAAGATTAGCAATAATTATGAAGCATGCAAACAGGGACGTATTGAGATTTGGCGTGATCTAAATGATCTAAAGCTCAAAGTTGCAAAGCTTGAAGCCAAAGACAAATCATGATACATCTCTCAAGTCATGATATTACTGGGGAGTGATTCATGATATTCGAACCTGAGGCGAGTGCCTCAGTTCTTAGCTAAGCCTGAGGCGAGTGCCTCGGGTTTTTCTTATTTAATGATGCTGTATGTTGTCGCACCGATTGCCACTGATCCAAGTCCAATTGCAATATACTTCCATGCTTTGGATTGATACTTTACAATCTTGATCTCTTGTCGACTGTCTGCAAGATTCAATTGCAATGTTTTGATCAAGGTCTTTTGATAGTCGGGAATGCTGCCGCATGTATCATGACAGACATCAAGTTGATGTTTGCAAATAGCAATCCCATCATTAATGATTGCTTTGCACTCTCCATCATTTGATTCGATAAGTCCCTTCATCAGTATCCAGTCTCCGGGTGTTACTGCCATGAGATCCATATCGATTTGAGTATCAGCAGTCACAACGATTCCTTTAATGCGGTGATTCTCATTCAGTGATATCTCAGTAAGGATCGAAGAGAAAAGCATAAGGGGAGTAAGTAAGAAGTGGATCATTGCTGACTCCCACATTTGAATTCATGCATAAGTTTTTTGTAACTTTCAATTGCGTCACTTACTTGTCGAGTGCAAATCGGTTTACATACATCAATATGACATGATGCTTTGCATTCTGTTAAAGACTCCAAGTTATCTTTCTGCATATCAATCAAATCGTTGTGACATTGATTAAGCCAAGTAATTTCATCTTTACACAATTGCTCTTTGGGAATGAAGCCGGCTTCGACTCCCATCTGAAAAGAAATGTAACTTATTGCAACTATCAACATGAATATTGCTATGATGATTTTATCTGATATAAGTGATAGAATGTATTTATAAATCATAAGACCTCGTGAGTTTATCATGGATATTAGTTCAGTCAATGCGATTGCTTCACTGTTTTCAATTGTTGGTGTTTGTTTTGCATACTTATCTTTCTTGAAAGAGAAACTTAAATCAGCTGAAGACTTTGGTCAACTAAAACAAAAAGTTATTACTCTCGAAGAACAATCTCGAATCAATGAAAACAGGTTTCAGACCATTGAAAAAAAGCTCGACAATATACAAGTGACTCTCACGAGAATTGATACATCAGTGAAGAACTTACTGAAAGATTGATTGCATCAAGTTGATACTTTTCATAATCTGATTGAACATCAAATGTGAAAAGGAATGAACATGCAGAATAAGATCTTGGGAAATGTGAGCTTTGCTGCTCAATATGCGAAGCCAATCAAAGGGGGTCGAGAGTCTTGGATTGATGCAGTCAATCGAGTTCAAGCGATGCATTTAAAAAAGTTTAAAAGATATGATCTTGAAGAAGAGATTCAGCATGCTTTTAATCTAGTCAAAGAAAAACGAATCTTTGCAAGTCAACGCTCGACTCAATTTGGAGGTCAAGCGATCCAAAGAAATAATATGAGAATGTTTAATTGCACATTCTCTCCCTGTGATCGAACTCGATTCTTTGCTGAATGCTTTTGGCTTCTTCTGTCGGGTTGTGGAACTGGATTCTCGATTCGTCGTCAACATATAAACAAGCTGCCAAGAATGATCACAAAAGAACATTGTGAAACAAGACCAACAAAAACACACAGCATCATTGACTCGATTGAGGGTTGGGCGAATGCTGCTTTAATATTGATTGAATCATATTGTCTTGATTCATATTATGATCTTGAGCATGACAATGAGATTGAATTTAATTACTCATTGATTCGAAAGAAAGGAGCTTTGATTTCATCGGGAGGACGAGCACCGGGATATAAACCGTTGGAGATTGCACTTGAGAAGATACGAGAACGAATGAAGCAAATGATTGATAGAGATCACAAGTTTCATTCAATTGATTGTTTTGATATTGTCATGTATCTGTCTGAAGCTGTCTTGAGTGGAGGTGTCAGAAGGTCTGCATCAATCGCAATCTTTGACGAGGACGATGAGGAAATGATGACAGCGAAACAAGGTGACTGGTGGAAAGATAATCTTGAACGAGCATATGCAAATATATCAGCAGGAATCATTCTTGATGGAGATGAACAAAGACAAATTGTTAATAAGATCGTTGATGCATCAAAGCAATGGGGAGAACCTGGTGTCGCTTTCTTCAAGAGTAAAGAGCATGGAACGAATCCGTGCGCTGAGATTGGACTTCTTGGTTGTCTTATCAAGGATCCTGATGGAGATATTGTTGATCATGTTTCGATTGATATGCTCGAGAATAGAAAGTCATTCGAGAGAATAGGATATAAATATCGAAGCGGGTGGCAAGGTTGCAACTTAACAGAGATCAATATGTCAAAGAATAAAACAATCAATGAATTCTTTGAAGCGTGCAAAGCGGCAGCATTTATCGGAACACTTCAAGCGGCTTATACTCAAACTGGATATCTTGGATATACGAGTCAGAGAATACTTGAAAGAGAAGCTCTCCTCGGTGTCAGCATGACTGGTATGTGTGAGAATGAAATCTCGTTTCGTGCTGATGTTTTGAAAGCAGGAGCAGAGATTGTCAACAAAGAGAATCAGCGAGTCGCAAAGATTATCAATATCAAGTCAGCATCAAGAACAACATGTGTGAAACCAAGTGGCAATACTTCAACCGTGGCCGGTGGTATCTCATCAGGTATCCATCCACATCATGCGAAGAAGTATATCCGACGAATGAGAATATCAAAGGTCAATCCAATATGGCAGGAGCTCATGAGCAAAGTTCCTCAAGCGTGTCATGATCACGATGAAAACACTGGTATCATTTCATTTGCATGTCAAGCTCCCAAAGGAAGCATCACTCGAGAATCATCAAATGCAATGACTCATCTTCAAAGAGTTAAGACAGTATATGAGAATTGGGTACTACCTGGAAGCACTCAAACAAGAGTTGAAGGTCTGACTCATAATGTGAGTAATACTTGCACAGTCAAAGACAATGAATGGAATGATGTTGCTTCATTCATTTGGGATCATCGAGAAGCATTGAGAGGAGTTGCACTTCTCGGATATGTTGCAGACCACTTGTATGATATGGCCCCTTATCAAACTGTGGTTGATGGCCATGATTCAGAGAAGACTTGGAATGATCTTGCTTCGATTGATTGGCAGGGGGTCAATTTATTTGTCGAAGGTCATGGAGAGAATCCAGTTCTTGACCCTGCTTGTTCCGGTGGTGAATGCACTTTAAGTTTTTAAGGAAGTAACTCATCTAAAGTAAGATAAATTAACTTATATAGATCATAATTCCATCTAGGTTTATTTTTTACGGTTAATGTTTTTGTATAGTTGCTAAGTACTTTAAATGCTTCTTTCATTAATATAGCTCGTAATTCATAACAAGGTTTTAGCCCATGTATCCAAACAGTTCGGTTTTTTTGACATCGGTTACTACTTGTCCAAAGGTGCCTATCATCAATAATAGATTTATCTTTATCAAACATTAATTCATAAAGTGTCTCAGCAAAGAATACACGATGATTTAAAAAGTCTGAAGCGTCTTGTATAGTAAGATCTAAATCTTTAAAATGTTCAGAGTCATTGTTATAATCAGTTTCCTCATAATACTCAACACTATCCATCCATTCAAAGTATTCTTTTTCATTGACTCCATTTGGATTGGCATTGTGACAATCTTTACAAAGTATCACAATATTAGATAAGACATCTCCTCCTCCAAGTGATAAAGGAATTACATGACATCTATCAAGACAAGTATCTTTAATATCCCAATTATTTTTGCAATTACACTTGTGTGACCATCCTTGAGTAGGCTGTGTTTCTTTTTCAAACCTTTTTAAATTATGGTCTTGAATATGACATTTGTATAAATCAGAAGCAGGTAATCCTGGCCTATGACAAGCAAAGCATCTTGGGTATCCTATTTGTATGTTTCTTATATTGAATGGAGTGCTTTCTTGATTTAGCCAATATTCAACTATTTTTGATTTATTGTAGCTCTTTCTTCTTTGTTTTTTTTTATTGTAGAAATCTTTTTTACATCATTCATAATTAATCCTTAAGCTTCCTTCGGTGGTCGAGTTCCTTCAGCTGATGCAAACATGATCTCATCTCTCAACTTCTCATCAGTGATCATATTCTCAGCAAGTTCATCAGGACTATAAGACTGACCAATGATCTCGGGATATACTGCTCTTAATAATGCTGTCAAACATCTCTTATGAAGCATTGACTTTCTCATAGTCTTCCAAGCACGTTGCTTCAACAATCCACGCTTGTCAGCATCTTCAGCAGTGAAGGTCCAAGTGTGTTCAATATCAAAGTCAAGTTCATCTCGTCGCTTGGTGCCAATGATGCAGCCATCTTCAGTCAACTCAATGACTCGAATGTATGCACAGATTTTGACTCCATCAGTATCAGTATAACGTCGTACAACTCCACACATTGCATCGGCATTGAGTGCAGGTTTGCCGCTGATCACATAAGTATTTGCAAGTGTGACAGCAACATTATTCTCAAAGAGATGGCCGAACGTTAAGAACGCTTTAACATTGTCATCGAAATCGTTGTTGTTTTTACTGAGGTTTTGAATTAGTGTAATAGTATCTTGATTTAACATTTGTTTGCTCCTTTTTATGAGTGTGATTAAGATCGATATATTGAGGTGAGTAACCAACGGACTTGATCTTGTGTTGCTCCCCTCACGTTGTTTTCATATACAACGACGAGCTTCGCAAAGTCTCGACCGTCCAGGCAGGTAATCTCAGCAGGGAATTCACCTTGCTCAAATAAAATATTATCAGCATTGCTTTCAATAGATTCTTTTGTGATCTTGCCTTGGTTCAAAAGATATTGAATGTCCTCATCTTCTTTTTCTTCGATGCGCTTCATTGCTTCAAAGATTGCCAAGGTGACATCATGATTGATCACTCTTGAATACTTGCTGATTGTGATTGGCTCCTTTTCTTCTAACATGAAAAGAATAGCGATGATTAAAACTGCGATGATTGCATATAACATTTAAAGCTCCTCGATAAGTGTGTCATTGATGATCAAGTTGATGAGTTCAAAGTGATCAAGTTCGTGCTCGTTGCCTTGGCTGCCTTGTAAGAAATAAGAATAAACTTTCATAGATGGTGCTTTGAATTGATGCATGATGCATTCCTCCATTTGTTTAATCTCAAAGATCTCATCATTATTGAGATCAAGAAAACGATCACCGACTTGAAAAGGAATACTATTCATTGGTCTTCATCCTTTCTAAAATCATTAAGAGTAAGTTGAATGCCAGTCATATCTTGAAGACTGTCAGCGATTCTCAAAGCTGTATGCATTTTCATTGTTTGACTTCTCAAGTAATTTGAGAGCCTTGGTTGTGTGATATTCATATTCTCAGCAAGTTGAGTCATAGTGTATCCCTGACTTGCTAAAGAAGATTTGATTCGTCGTTTTAATCTGCTCATGTTATTGCTCCAACATGCTTGAAGTTACATCAATCAAAAGATGCTCTTTGTTAATCATATTAATAATATAAACAGTTCCTTGCTCATCTTCACTTTGAAAACAAAGTGCGCCTTGTGCCTTAGCTGCTTTGGCTTGTATGCCTTGCAAGAACCAAGAGAAGTCAGCCCGTGCTTCCCAATTCTCTTGAGCTTGCTCACATTCCCAAATCGTTAAGTCTTCGCATAGATAATCCATCGCTTCATCATCATCAATGTTGCAATCAAAGTATGTGTCGAATCTATCTTTGATCTCATCAATGATATCTTGATTGTATTCAAGATCCCAAGCAGTAATGATTTGAGAATCATCGACATCAATCGAATAGACAAATCCCTGTACAGTCGTAAAGTAAAGATCTTGACTGAAGAACAAGGCTCCCTGAAATTCGTTATGAATATAAAAGTCTTGAATCTTAGTAATTTGATTTGGGCTTGTATGAAGTAGTTTCATTGTTGCTCCTCGTTTGTGATGATCAAGTATTAGAATAATATATTTACTTTGTCAAATAATATTTTATAAAAAAGAAAATAAAATATTTTGTTGACAGAATTACTTATATTATACAATATGATTGAATGCTATATAAAGGAGTAAGCAATGAACGAATTTGAACTTCAAGCTCAGATCATGAAGGCAAGAGACATTAAGCCTGCTGATAAGTTTGTCATGTTGGTGATCTTGAAACATGTGGATTGGACGACATGGACTGGACGAATCACTCAGACATATCTTTGTCGATATGCTGATATACCAAGGGCGACGTTTTCAAGAGCAATGAAAAGATTGAAGGCTGCAGGTTGGTTGACTGTGGATTGTGATCGAACTGCATTCAATAAGTTTCAAACTACAATCAAAGTAAATATCGATAGTATCAAAATGATACAACCGTTGTCTCAAAATGAGCCTATCGATAGTATCAATATGATACAACCGTTGTCTCAAAATGATAACACCGTGTATCAAAATGATACAGGGTTGTCTCAAAATGATACAGGGTTGTCTCAGAATGATGCATATATCAATATAAACAATATAAACAATAAAGATATCAATATAGATATCAATAAGGAGGATCTTGAATTTGTGACAAAAGAAGAAGCAATAGAATATACTTCAAGTCAAGACTTCAATAATCTATCTCATGTGTGTGATGATCGTGACAAGGTTCCTCTTCATGTCTTAAAAGCAGTACATCGAAGACTTGAGATTGAAAGACGTTGGGCACATCATCACAAGACGATTGAAACAAATGCATTCAATGAAAGACGAATCTTTGAAGCGTTCAAGAAAGCAGAGATCAGAGAAGACTTTGATTTGTATGGATCAACTGCACAGATCAAAAAGACTTGGAGGTCATAATGGATAGATTAGGAGATAGTCCAGAGCTAAAGAATTTATTAAATTCATTAACAGAGTTTATTCAAGATCCAAATAGAGATCGAGTTGAAATGCCAAAGGATCAAGACTGGTCGAACTTCAATCCCGATTCATATCATCTACATGATTTAATAAAAGCAGGTATGAATCGATGCATTGCAGTAAATGAACCTCCTTGCCATTGTGTTGAAGGATATGAATTTGTGAGAGAAGGCAATGGCCCCAATGCAATATCATGTCGTAATTGTGGAAAGTTGAAGAAGTCTCTTAATCTATTATTGAGATCTCAACTTCCCAATGATGCTTTGACTGCTGCTCTTTCTGAATATGAATTCGATAGTCCACTTCAAGAGAATGCATTCAATGAAATGATATCTTGGGATCGAGTTACACAACCTCCATCTTTCTTAATGCATGGAAGACCTGGCAATGGTAAATCAAGTCTCTTATACATTATTGCAAAGCATAAGACCTCCCAAGGATTCAGAGTAAAGTATGCTCATCATTATAGAACATTCGAAGCAGAGAAAGATTCTTGGTCAGACAACGCTTCTAAATCTCACTTAAATCAATTCTTGAATGATGTTGAGGTTCTTCTATTAGATGAGTTCGGAGGACTTGGTGGAGGGGTCAACAAGTATTCGGATTGGTTCAAGAACACAACGATCGAATTTATTGGTTCAATATATGAACGATGGAAGTCGGGTCGAATGTCTGTCATCTTCACAACGAATGTATATCCGGCTTTACTCAGAGATAAGTTATTCGAAGGAAATTATGCAGCTCTATCGAGAATGCAAGAGATGTTCCAACAACCGATTGAAATGACTGGTCGAGATCGAAGAAGCCCACTGAACAGAACTTCAGTTTGGGGTCAATGAAAATACTTTAATATTATTTGACTCAAGATAGTGGACACCATGCAAAGAATATCCACTCGATGAGCAACCAACAGACTTGATCCCGGCATGATGAATTAACTTAGCACATGCAAGGCAAGGAGGAATGCTGATGATCATTGTTGTTCCTTCAAGCCCAACACCCTTTCGAGCAGCGTTCGCAATTGCATTCTGTTCAGCATGATGACAACCGATCTCTGTTCTTGTGCCTGATTCGATCTTCATAATATCTCGAGCACATTCATGATCATCACTGCAAAGACTTGATGAAGACTTTCGAGGAGGGCCGTTGAACCCTGCGCTGATTGGATTATTATTCTTATCAATGATGAACGCTCCAACTCGAGCGCGTGGACAAGGTGACATCGATGATATAAGTTCAGCATGTTTCAGCCAGTGCTTGACCCATTTCATGTAAGTCTCTCTTTTAATCTTCTTCTGAGATTCTGATGTCGTCCATGTATTGTCTCAACTTTAGACCGGTACCGTTCAGCAATCTCACGAAATAAGAATCCACGAATCAACATGTTGATGACATCAAGTTCATATTCACTTTCTAAATGTTTGATCACTGATTCATATAAAAGATTTGCATCATCAAGATCATATGAACGAGAGGCCATTGATTTGTATTGAGTGTATGATTTGTTTTTCTCAATTCTTGTCTTATGACTTCGAAGCATATTCATATGGGTTCTAGTCATGACAACTTTGACAAAGTTCAAGAAGTGGGATCCTTCCTTTTGTGCATATCTTTCAGGCTTCGCAATCAGCTTGATACAGGTGTCTTGAAATAGGTCGTCGGCTTCGATAAATGAATCCCTTGTCATCTTTCGAGCAATCATTTGAATAAAGTTTAAATGATCAATGATCAGTTGATTCATGATTTCACTAGTCAAGACAAACCTCCATGATGAATCTCATATCATCATCTCTTTCAAGAATCGCTTTAATCGCTTCAGCATAAAAAGTAATTTCGGCTTGTGCATTCTTTGCAAGTCTCAACTTCAAGAAGTGGATTAATGCTTGCAGGCTGCAAGTCCAATAGCACTCTGAATATGTTGCCAAAGGTAATACAAGCCGTGCTTGTTCTCGACACACTCCCATATCAATCAATTGATTATAAACTGAATACTGATGTTGAATACTCCATCGATACAAGTCAGCAGGATCTTTTTGATTGTTCATCAGTCCTCCACTTCCTTGTTTCACATTCTTGATTGACTCTCTCCACTCGTCCGGCTGATAAATTTCATAATCGAATTTAACATACCGTCCAGAGATCTCATTAAAAGTTGATCCGACTTGGTGCTTTTGCCATTGTCTCAAAACAAAGATTGGGGCTTTAATGTGGAAGGTGAATGTGACGTGTCTGAATGGTGATGTATGCTGATGATTCCAAAGGTACTTGATAAGTCTTTTATCATCTTTTGTTAATTGTCCTTCTTGCCGCTTGCCAAAGCTGACACGCGCTGCATTAACAATCGAAATACAGTCTCCCATACTGTCGATCAGTGTGACAAATCCAAGGATCTCATTTTTATTATTCATAATAACTCACTTAGTTATTGACTTAGTTCATGTGATTTGAAATAATAACACAAAGGAGGAACATATGAAAACACAATATTCAGTCGGATTGACTCAAGAGCAATCAATATATATCAAAGAGTTCGCAAGAACAGAATACATCTCATTAAGTGAAGCTATTCGAAAGATCATGTCGTTGGGTATCAATACTCATCAAGAGCGAGAGGTTCCAATCTCTGAACAAGTGCAGCTTATTGAAGATCAGATCAGATCAGTTGAAGAACAAAAAAGAGAACTATCATATCAACGAGACTTTTTAAAAAATAGAATTGAGGATCAATAATGGGATACAATCATATTCACATCTGTGGGAATCTTGGAAGAGATCCCGAAGTCAAGACAACTCAAAATGGCAAGCCAATGGTGAAACTTAATATTGCAGTTACAAAGAGATATAACAATCAAGAGAATACAACTTGGTTTAAGGTGGTGGCCTTTGGTGAACTCGCTGAACGTTGTGCAAAGTCTCTTGTCAAAGGATGTAAGTTATCAGTTCATGGAGAGATGGAATCAAGATCATATCTTCACAATGGAGAGAATCGGACTGACTGGTCTGTTCTTATGCGTGGTGTAGAATTTCATACTCGACCAGAGCGAAGTCATCAAGCTGAATATAAAGCTGCTCCATCTCCATCTCTTCAAGAAGTCAAATCAGTTGAAGTCTTAGATCCTTGGACTTGGGACAAGACTCAAGATTCTGCTCAAAGTGATTATAAGTGGGAGACTGCACCGAGTGAAGTCAATTCCTTCGTCAATCAACCATGGAGAAACAATTCAAAATGAATCCAAAAGACTTGACTGAATTCGGAAGGCGAGAAGCTATGAGTCATAATAATGATACAAATGAAACACAGTCCTTGCGTACACGTAAGATTCAGCCTTACAAATATTCTGATGATGTCGCAATGGTGATCTGTACTTACTTGAGAAAGGGATGCACCATCGAAGCATCTTGTCAAGCGGCGAACATCGGACGAGCAACATATTATCGTTGGATGGATGAGATACCTGAATTCAAAGAGTTCGTGAATGCTACTGAGTCAGATGTTGAAGCAACACTCCTCGACGAGATCAGAGAAAGTCTTGACTGGAGGGCAAAAGCTTGGATACTCGAAAGACGCTATCCGCAACGATGGGGAGTCAAGAGAGAACTTGAGGTCAGCGTGACAAAGCAAACAGGAACCGACGTGGTTCATGGAATGCTAGCAAATATTTTAAAACAAGAAAGCACTGATGACTTGAAGGAGGAATCATGAAACCATTGAATATAGATGTTCTTAGAAACTGGAAAGTATCAAGATTGGCAAAGCACTTGCAAAGATTAAAAGATGTTCATGAGTCTCCATGTGGTGATCCATATGATTTATATTATGATGTCGGTCAAGAAAGTGCATTGTATAAAGTAAATGAGGATTCAAGCTCTTTGTATAAACTTACTGCACGAAGTCATTGTGATCTTTATGATTTGTTTCAAGGTGAGGAGGGTTTTTTCACACTGACATTTAGTGATAAGCAAATAGAAGAAAATACAAGAGAATTATATCAATATGAATATTATTGTGATGTTACTAAATCGGACAAAGACATGATCATACAAGCCATAAAAGAGTCATATGATTACAGCAAGGATAATATTTTAAAACAAGAAAGCACCGACGATTCAGAGTCGTGAAGAATCGCCAGTGCTTAATGTATCAACAAGAAATGATAATATAATATGAATATTAGGAGTAGTCAATGATTGATATCAACCCCAATCCATTGCAGACTCAAATCCTCAAAGCGATTGGAAAACAAGATCGTGTTGTTGCTGCTCGTTGTGGTTGGGGAAGTGGTAAGACTTCAGCCTTAGTCTTTTCAATGTTGTTGGTTTCAAAGTTACGACCCAATACATCATCTCTCATAGTGACAGACACGACTCCAAGGTATAACTCAGTATTGATGCCAGAGATTGAGAAATGGTTGGTTCCTCTTGGATGGACTTACAATCACACAAATAAATTGTGGACTGATACCGAGAACGGCTCAACCGTTTGGTGTCGCTCCTACTATCGACCAGGTACAAGGGAAGCCACTCACAATCCACTTGAGGGTTTGAATGTCACAAGTGGAGTATGCATGATTGATGAATGTCAGACTCTGACTTCTGAAGTTGCACACAAAGCACTCGGTCGTTTGAGAAGTGGTCCAAGTCCAATCATGATCCTTGTTGGTCTTCCTGTGATCGATGCCTGGTGGGTCAAGTTAGCTGAACAAGCTGAATGCCTTCCTTTGTTCTTCTCCTCATATGTCAATGAAGAGAACTTGAGTTCAGAATGGTTCGAAGCAACGAAGCTCCTTCCTGAAGACGAGCGTGAAGCGATGGTCATGAATAAACCAAAACCTCCAAGCGGTCTTGTGTATTCAGAATTCAATCATGAGAAGCATGTCATTGATGACTTTGTATATCATCCTTCAATGACTGGACGAATCGCTATTGACTGGGGATTCAGGAAACCATCAGTCTTGATCATTGTATACGATGAGAAAAGAGAAGCATCGATCATAGTTCATGAGTTCAACCCCAAAGAGGTTACCATTGAACAACTCAGTTTGATGATCCTTGCTGTGGCATATCCTCGTTCATTGATATCATCAGCACCATCAGAAAGGATTTGGCTTGACACCGGTGTCGCTGACAAAGCAGGAAAAGCAAGGAGTGATCACACAGGACTCTCAGCATTCAGAGTAATTCGAAAAGATCCTGATGAAGGTGGAATCGGTTTGCCAATGAGGTCAACCACTGATCCAGTTCGAACCGATGTTCTCAACGGTGTCCAAAGATTGAAGAGAGCATTTAACTCAGGGAAGTATCTGATCACTCGAGAGATATGGGAGAAAGGGGAGAGGGCAAGCGGCAACTCAATCAGAAAGGCATTGCTCTCATATGCATGGGATAAAAAAGAACAACCAAAGAAAGACGGCAGGGAAGATCCACTTGATGCATTGAGATATGATTGTATCTTTCATCACTGGACTGAGTCTGCTCGCAACTATCAACCAAAGAGCAAACCGAATCGCAAGGTTCGAGTTGGTTCATCAAAGAGAGTCGAGTTCTAATGATAATTCATGGAGATTCATTTGAGGAGGTCAAGACCTTACAAGATAATTCAATCGATGCACTGGTGACAGATCCCCCATATGGCATGAGCAATATTTCATATGCTGCCTTCATGGATTGCATGATGAAGTGGTGTTCTGATGATGACATGTATCTTCCCAAGGCAAAAGGATTCATGAATAAATCTTGGGATGGTTTTGTCCCTCCTCCCGGCTTCTGGAAAGAAGTCTTAAGAGTGTTAAAGCCGGGAGCCTATGGTCTTGTCTTTGCAAGCTCAAGAACGCAAGATCTCATGGGTCTGTCTTTACGGATTGCAGGGTTTGAGATTCGTGATTGTGTGACTTGGCTTTATGGCTCGGGTTTTCCAAAATCTCTTAACCTAAGTAAAGCAATGGATAAAAAAAATGGGACGCTGAAAGTAGTTGGTCAAGGACGAGCAGGGAGAAATGCTCTTGGTCAAGATAGTGGGTATAATAAAACATATAACCCACATACTTATGACATAGTAGAAGCCAATTCACAAGAAGCACAACAATGGGAAGGATGGGGGACAGCATTAAAGCCATCATATGAACCTGCCCTCTTGATTCGAAAACCATTCAAAGGATCAGTTGCGAGTAATGTTCTTGAGTGGGGAGTGGGGGGAATTAATATTGATGGGTGTCGGATTGGAGAGAGTGAAAGGTGTAATGCAAGCGCAAGACTCAATAATATTTATGGACAATTTAAAGGAGATGAGAACAAAGGAAGGTCTTGTATTGGAAGATTTCCAAGTAATACAATCATGGATGATGTAGCCTCAAGCCTCTTAAAAGACGAGTCAAGATTCTTTTACACAGCCAAGGCTTCACCAAGTGAAAGATCAGCAGGGTTGAATTGCAAACCTCAAAAAATAAATGAGGGTAGAAAAAAAGAAATTGATAATGCTTTTCAAAGAGAAAAAACAGAGAAAAGGAACATTCACCCAACTGTAAAACCCATTGAAATCATGAGATATCTTTGCAGGCTGATCACTCCTCCCAATGGATTAATATTGGAACCGTTCTTGGGAAGTGGGACAACTGCTATCGCCGCAGAAAAGGAAGGATTTGACATCATAGGGATTGAACGTGAAAAGGAGTATTATGATATTGCTCAAGCTCGGATCAAATATTGGTCAACTCATGATCATGCTATGACTCCTCAAAATCCTCCTGATGAAGAAGTTCAATTAACATTATTTTAAGGATTAATTTATGAAAGACACAAAGAAAAAAGTAATCCTCGATCTGACTCGAGAGATGATTATTCAGCCAAGTGAATTGTTCTCAAATGATGAATTTGAGGAGTCCGTGAAACTATTTATTGAGATTGTTAAGACGCTGATTGATGAAAGTGATCAAAATGATAATTGACAATTGATAATATAAAAATGATAATATACCCAAAGTGATTAGCATCACGAGGGTATTATGCATAAACACGACGATGCACCAAAACATTTAAGAGCGAAATATCCACGATTTAAATCGCTCGGTATTACAGGGACTCAACTATCCGGTGGTACTATATCCGGATATGAACAGAATACTTCTCTCACTGGCTTGTCATGGGTTCGAGCAGCTGAAGAGATGTTGAGGACGGATCCAGTCGTTCGTCGGTCGTGGCATATGTTAAGACAAACATTATTGTCTGCAACATGGAGATTCGAAGCAGGGATTGAAGGTGATCCAGTCTCTGAAGAGCTCGCACGATTTGCCAATGAAGCATATGGCTTCGATGGATACTCGGGTCAAATGTCTGTGGCATGGGAAGAACAACTCGGATATCTTTTTGAATATGTCACTATTGGATATCGATATGCTGAAGAGATTTACAAAGTCGGTGTTGATGCTAATGGGAAAACAAAAGTCTTTCTGGACTATTATGCAGATAGAGAGCCATCGGCTCACAATGAATGGTTAAGTCGAGATGGTCAACATCTTGATGGAGTAATGCAAACCGTTGTTGGTGTTGGCAAGAATCCACAACCGATTCCATCTCATAAGCTCCTACTTCTCACATTGAATCGAACCGGTTCAAACTTTGAAGGAATCGGAATGCTTCGGCCGGTTTGGTGGTGGTGGAAGACAAAGCAAAGAGTTTCAAATCTTATGTGTGTGGGATTGGATCGTTGGGCCGTTCCTACTCCTAAAGTCATTGTTGATCGATCACAAGCCGAAGCCCTTGGCTTAACTGATGGAGATATTGATGCAATGGTTCATGATGCTGAATTACAGGCTCAAGCTTTTCTCTCAGCTGAACAATCTTATCTTGTTGAAAACAGTGCAGTGAAGTTTGATTCTTATGCGGCAGCTCCAAATCTTTATGCACAAGGCCCGCTCGACATTATCAAAGAATGCGATAATCAAATATCTCAAGCCTTCCTTGCTCAGTTTGCTAATCTTGGAATTAGTGATAGCGGTTCAAGATCAGTCGGTGAAGTTCATCTTTCTGTTTTTCGTCGTGCCGCTATTAACCTTTGCGATGTCGTCGCCGGCCAAATCAGCGGCCCCGATCGACGAGGTGGAGGAACCATTGGTCGATTGATTCGTTTCAATTATGGAGTG
>Ga0316202_10000697_pt1 | contig 32710 bp, 50 predicted proteins | sample 3monrhotite_MG_FD_204934 | JGI IMG/M metagenome (GOLD analysis project Ga0316202, IMG submission 204934) | Microbial mat bacterial communities from mineral coupon in-situ incubated in ocean water Damariscotta River, Maine, United States -... | ecosystem: Environmental > Aquatic > Marine >...
TGTAATTAGTGAGCCTGTAATCGCAAGAGGGCTAGACGCTCCAATAATAACACCGTTAACTGATCCGCCTGTTATCACAGCGTTGCTTGATGCAAAAGTGCCGTTAGCTGTTAATGTGCCTGTAACAGTAGCTGTAGTTGTTGTAAGTGAAGAAGGATTGGTTCCTAGCTCAACAATTGCTGTAGATGCATTCTCAGTAAAAAGTCGTTTATCTGTGACGTTGACCGCAAGTTCGCCTTGAACCAAGTCACTCGTAGTGGGTACGGCTGATGCGGTTGAGCTGTTCTTGGTGACTATCGTTGCCATGTTGAATTCCTGTAGTTACCACTTGGTTTTGTGCGACCAGTATCGAGCTGATAGTTTAGACGGATTAGAGTCTTGAGCGTTATGCCTGGCATAATAGGATTTTTTCCTTGCCTTTTCTTTGGCAGTCTTGGGATTGCTCCCTGCGCCCTTAACACCTTGCTGCCCAAATCGGACAGTCTTGATTTGATCACCAACTTTGGCCAATACAACGTGGCTTTTAGTAGGATGGTTAGGGGTTTTTTTGGGTTGATTATACCCACTTAATCCAAGAGTGGTTAATCTTGAGTCTTTTTTACGCATAAGATAAAGGGGCAGGTTTCCCCGCCCCCATCTCCATTTAGCCGTTAACAGCCATAATGAAACCGCTGTCAGGACGGTAAGTCTTAACACCGTACAGAGTATCAGCAGTATACAGTGTTCCGAGGAACTCCTGCTTGTACTGAGTCTGTGAACGAACACCAACTTGCTCTGCTAAGATCATAGTGTCTTTATGCACTAGCATTGCTGCACGAATCTGACCACCTGCTGAGTTTGCCGAAGCAGTCTCAGTAATAGGGCAGTTAGTAGAGATGAAAACATCAATGCCGTACAGATTGCCAATCTTACCATTTTGCACAGGCTCACCGCCAACAAAGTCAGAAGACACATAACGCTCTACACCCATTATTGCATTACGCAGTGAAGGTGGGATAACAAACGCGCGGTTATCCATAGGTACGTCAGCATCGTCCTGCTTCTGGATCAGATCACGGAAACAAGCATCAGTGAAAACGTCAGCAGTAGTAACAGTGTCATCAGCATAAGCTGTAAGGCCAGTTGAGGCATCACAGAAGAATGCAGCAGCAGTGTTAGTCCAAAGAGTTCCATCGCCAGAACCAAAAGACTTACCTAAATCCATCAGGTCTGTATCAACCTGACGCGACAGAGCATAACCCGCATCTGAAGTGTAGAAGTTACGAAGCGAAGACAAAGCCTGAACTTCAGTAATATCTTCAATGATACGTGAGTATTCGTAGTGCTTGTCTAGCGCAACTTGCACTTCGCCCTCTGTGTTGCTCTGAATAGTCACAGCAGTTGCTGAGGCTTTAACGTGAGCATCTCCGCGAATAGGAGCAGGAATGTGGATGATGTCACCCTTCTTTCCTGTCATGCTCATTTTCTTTACTAGGTTCGCGAGAATAAGATTCTTCTCATAAGCAGCGCGAATCTCGTCACTCCAGATTTCTGGAATAAATGTGGCAGCAGTAGTGTTAGTTACCGCTCCACCCATATTGGGATAGGTTGAATCAGTCATAATAATCTCTCAAAGGTTAGCTTTTGACGCGACCTTCCTGATACGCACGAAATATCTCATCAGACATAGATTCATAGCGTTTCGGGTTAGTTCGCATTAGTTCAATAATGTCGCTTCTTCGATAAATTTTCCTGCTTGGAGCTTCACCACTTCCGTTAGCTCCACCTGTTGAGGCTGCATTCAAAGTTTGTTTACGTTCTTTGCGCTCAACATTTACGGCCTTCTGAGCAACATTTTGAGTTGATTTCCAACTAGAAAACAATTCATCTGCTGCATCATAATCGTAATTATTGTTTGCTCGTTCGTATAACTCTGAACGAATATTGCTACCAACCACCCACTTTTGAAAGTTAGCATTAGCAGCAACTTCTTTAATATCAGGATGCTTCTGCTGTAAAGCAGTTAGCGTCTGATTTTGTTTCATCTGATTGCCTAATTGCTCCAACTGTTTAATAGTTGGATGGTTTGCAATTTTGCTATCAACAGCCTTATCAGGTTCAGCAAAGAAATCTATCTCTTCAGCCTGTTCCGGTTCGTTGACTTTGCTCTGATTAAGAATGAAATCATCTACAACTTTTCTTAAATGACCCACCTCTTGCCCTTGCTGACCGATGCGAGACTCTGCCTCTTGATGCATCTTAATCAATTCCGCAGGAGTTTTTCCCTGATAGTTATCTGGGATGTCATCCTGGGATGGAGCTTTAGGTGGAGCTGCGGCTACCTCTTCTGAGACCGCGTCTGGTTGTACATCTTCATCTACCTCATTCTTCACTTCGTCAATAAGTTGTGCCACTATTAAACTCCTATGGAGACAAGACCAATTCTAAGCTACCCCGAAGGACTAAGATTCGGCTACCTTGCGTTCGTGTTTAATCTTCGCCTGTCTATCCTTAGCCCATTTCATAGTAGCCCCCGGATAGGAACCGGAAATGGGGTCAAGTATCGACTTAACAGGTGAGATTATTTTACTACTTAAACCGTTACACTTAGGACAGTTATGTTTGTAGTCACTAGTTACCAAAGCTCGATCCAGCATAACCTCATGGATATGTCCTTCACCGCATTGGAAATCAAAGATTACTAACATCACTGCTATCCTCTCGTAAACGATCTATTGTAGATTCTAAGTTAAGTATATAAGCCAAGATATTTAACTGGCCTTTGCGAAAATTCAGATCATCTCCGTCTTTTGCATGCTCAACAGAATTAATATGAAGAGCATTGTCACGCAGCTCTTCGATTAAATCTTTCCAACCTTGCATTAAAAATATACTCGCAAGGTTGTCATAATATTGTTCAGTCTCTTTATCCATTCTTCTTTGGCCTTCCTCTAGGCTTGACGCTTGGCTTTTCTTGCACAAAGTTTTTTATGTCATGCAGAAGAATTGTATTTTGTTTTTCTAAAGATTCTATTCGTTTTGCCAACTGATCTAAGACTACGTTTACCTGAACAACTACATTTTCTAGTTCACGTTTTGTAATCATTGAGGCAATCCTTTTACCAAATCCAGGTTAAGTTTTTTCTCTTTTAAAGCTGCATCAGCAATTTTTAATCTTCGCTCAAACTCTTTATCATCCGCAGTGCCTACTGAAAGATTAGATGTAATCGCTTTAATCTGATCTGTCTCTAGCTCTACAGGAATCGCTTTAGTTTCTGCTGCAATCTTAGCAGCTCTTGCTTGCGACTCAGCACCTTGCCCATTAAGAGCGTTGGTTTGTGACTGCTGGAACTCCATCTGTGCTTGCTGCATAGCTTGTTGTGCTTGCTGCTGTTCAGGCGATGGTTGTCCTGCTTCTTGTAGAGCTTGTATTAACTGCTCACGGTTACTAAGATTCATATTATCTATGATTGATTGAATCAATGCAGGATAGAGCGGAGAATCTGGTGACATCGTTTGAAGAAGCTGAACTAACTGCGTTACTTCGTATTCTCTGGCTATAATCCCTAAAGAAGAAGTTACTTCAAACTTATAATCTGCAACCGGATAAAGTTCTGGCTCAAACTGCATGTATCTGTAGGCCGCTTTACTAACAAATGGTATTAAAAAACACTCTTGGAAATTAATCAGCGTTCTTTTATGACGCTTAATAATTGCGCCTAACGACATAGATATGCCTGCCGCTGTTGATTCGCCATTAACCGAACCGCCTATACCTACGGAGTCTATAGCTCCTGTAGCAGTTTGCACCATTCTCTGCAATTCACCTGCTTGAGCAAACGTAATCTGTGAAACTTGCCCAAAGTTAAATGGCTGTAAGACCTCCGAAGGATTACCATTCGTTAAAATGATTTTTCCTGGCTTAACTTCTGGTTTGGCTCCGCGAGGTAGTCGAGTGGCATCCATAGCCATCATAGGATGGACTGTTAATGCCAGGGCATCAATTCGTGCGCGTAGCTCTGCGTCTAATGCTTTCTGTGAGTTGTAACCTTTCTCACATACACCACGACCCCAAAATCTAGACGGTACGATGTCCCAGGGGAAAGCTACAACAGGGCGATCTTGCATCATGTACGGGTTCTTCTCTGCTTTCAACAGAGTACCGCCGTTGGCTATTACAACAATCGCCTCAACATAGAAGCCTGTTTCTTCTTCATCGTCTGTTAGTTGCTCAACCTCTTCAAAATCTTCAAAATCTTCGTCATTTTCTAGCAAGTGTCGTGGAACAAGCCCATAATACTTAGTTAGACGGGCTTTATCAGTAGGCTGAGTAGTAAGTTCGTGATCAGGATCAAGATCAGTATCAGGATAAGCAAAGTTAAATGGCACATTTTTGTATACGCCCTTCTCTTGTAGCTGTTCTACAGCATGAGTAGGAACGAATTCATCAATAGCTACGCCTAATGCGCTGTCTACATCTACAGCAACAGGATCAATTAAGAAGTTTTGAGGTAAAACAGGGCGCAACTTACACACAGTGCGATCTGAAATATTCACACCTACCGCTTGTAGCTGCCCATCCATAATAGGCTCACTAGCAGGACGCATTTCTTTTACTTCTTCTAAAACAATTTCTGCTATACCTGTTCCAAAGACTGCGGCATTAATTAAGCACTCTGCAACACCCTTGCGGATTTTATTAGCTTTAAAATCTTCTAATAGTTTTTCGCGAAGATATGCTACGTCTTGGTTGTCAGCGTCTACTAGGTCATCCTTCATATCAAAGAATCTGCCACGACCAAACGTGGCTTCTTCAATCTCTGCCACTGACGATTCTACAGCTTGTTGTAATGCTGGAGATATAATCTCAGAACGCTCTGAGCTGCGATTACGGTCTTCTGAGGAATAGATACCTCGCCATAATCTGTAGTATTCATCAAACTTCTGCTCGTAGTTCGTGTCATAGTGATCACGCCAATCTTGACACTTCGACATAACCCAGGACTCAAGAGTCTCTTCTATGCCAAACTGCTCTTCGTTTGATTCCAGCATATTAATATCCTGCTACTGAGTCTAATGCCTCAAACTCATCTAATTCAAAATCGTATGTGTAGGAGACTTTAGCTAGTTGATCTATATAGGCTAAAGCGTCTACCATGTCATCGTGAGTTAATGGATCAGGGAATTGAAATATCTCATCCATAAACTGAATATTCCATTCGCCTTTATTCAGGTTGCAGATTCCGTTCTCAAATCTACCTTGTAACGCCCACATTACCCGATCAGTTTTCTTTTTGTTTCCGTGGGTTAATTCTTCAACACGAAAAAAATTCTGATACTTTTTCATCAGATCAGTCAGCGGAGACATAACAGCTTGTCGAGCTATGCCCTTTTCTATACCTACAGAGATGGGTTCGTAGTCTCTGACTATCTGGAATATTTTCTCCGCAGTGGCGTTTAATTCCCACCTACCGCAGACAATATCCTTAACCCACCACCCATATTCGCCTACTTTTACTATAGCGATAGCAGTGTTGTCAAGTTTTTTGTTTTTAGACTTAGCTTTGCCTACCTCTTCAAAACCCGCGAGGTCAATAGCAACATAGTAATCGCCGTCTTTTGGCTCTTCTTCATCAAAGCTAATCCACTCTTCTTTAAACATCTCAGAGCCACGCGCTTCAAAGGAGGCCATGAACTCTTGCCGAAATGCAAACGAAGACATAGATTTCTTGGCTGCGTCTATTTCGTCTTTATCTAGTAAGTTATTATCATAGCTAGTGTAATGCCATGCTTTATAAGTGGGGTCTTCGCCTAAGCTGGCTTGTTTGTAGAGTTCATAGAAATGATTTCTACCCATTGGTGTCCCGATAAATAAGGCATTGCCTTTCAAGTCTGTTAACGCAGGTCTTAATATTAGCTCCCATACATCGGGCTTCATGTCTGCGTATTCATCCAAGACAAGAAATTTAAGACTTACTCCGCGCATTGTTTCAGGTCGATCCGCTCCTTTCAAGCTAATAGTCGTACCGTTGATTAAACGTACCTGCATATTATTAACATGTGAGCTTTCAATTACAGGCTGGCCTATGTCTAGCAAGAGATTCCACATAATATCTCTAGCTTGACCTTGAGTCGGGGCAACATAAAAGACCTGGCCTGAATTAGACTTGAGCGCGTTGACTATTAAAAGATAGGCCGCAAGGCGAGACTTGCCCGTCCTACGACCCGCAGCAACGACTTTGAAACGTGTAGGATCGTTCCAAACTTCTTTCTGCCAATCAAGGAGATTTATATCTAGGTTCATTTTAACGTCACATCGTATGTTATGTCTATTTTAGAGAACAATGTCCGGTTCAATTCTTGGTCTAGGCAAGTCATAGATCATAGTCGAATGAGTACCCCCCTCTCGCCTTAAAACCATCATTTGCATCTTTCCATCTCCCCCAAATCCTGCGCCTGAATGCCAACTGTCTGGAGGTGGTAACGCGCCGAACTTGTATACAGTGCAGCCATCCAACTCCAAAACTTCTTCATGGTGAAAATGACCACAGGCCCACATTCTATGAGTAGATTTCCCCCAGGCAACGGGCATATCCCTCGCCATTACATTCACTAGCTTCGCTGGCTTGATTTTATCCCCGTGGTTAACGCCAATAAGCCACTTCCCCCACTCGATATAGTGGAAGAAACCAATTGTTTTTAAGACATTGACCCGTGTATTCTTTCTGAAATAAGCCTGAGTTATCTGCGCCACCGCTGCTGCTGGTGTGGGATTATGATTTCCCTTCGCTATCACGACTGTGACACGTTTAAATTTCTTGAGCATTTGAATGACTGCGTATTGCATCACTTCGCCAGCTATCTCTAGAACACGCTCGTATCTGGTATCCACATCGACTTCAGTACCTGCGAAAGTCTTGTTGTGCGCCGAATCCGCATGCATAAAGTCCCCCACGTCTACCAATACAGATTGCTCAGCATCTGGCGACCTAGTTATTAAATCATTAATCGCTTCTCGTAATCCTTGCGCTGCTATGTCGGAATCAAAATCACTGTGCTTAGTCTCCGGTGAGTATGCCCTCATGCCTAAATGCCCGTCCCCGATAAAAATCATTGGCAATAAATCTTTGTTGAAAGCTTTTTTTGGAGGTAAGACATTTTTTGCAGGCTTAATATCTGAGCAAAGATTGTCTATGTAACTTTTAAAGGCTTCTTGCTGCTTTTCGATTGAAGCCTTCGTTTTCAGCCATATCGGATTTCCTTCATCGTCAGTTGTAAAGACTGACCTTCCGATTACCTGCTCGCCCTGCGGAACGTGTTGCCTAGCGTCGAAGTTTTCTGATAAACCTCCTTTTGTGCCAGTGGCTTGAATTCGTCTAATAGCCTGAGATACCGAACTAACATCTTTCCCCATCACTCTTGCTGTTTCATTAATCGTCTTGCACACTTTATACGTTGAATAAATTTTCACCTGGTTCTCTGTGGTGCAAAATTCAAGCAGTCTTTCGTCAAATGGCTTACATTTTTGATTAGCAATCATACAAACTTCTCATCATTATTTTTTAATTATGCTATCGCTTCCTACCAGAGGCCCTCTTCTTAGGTGCGGCCTTGGCTTTTTTAGCAGCTTTCATTCCTGCTGCGGTGTAAGGGTATTTCTTTCCACGTACATTAGGCATCGTATTCTCCAGTTCGTATCATATTAGTAACAGTTATAGCTCTTTGACCCACTTGGGATGCCCAGAGCGAGTCTAGGAACTCTTTTGCCGCGAGGGGGTAGTCTTTTGCCTCCATTGCCGACAAAGCCTTCTTAAACCGTCTCAGAGAGGTTATCCCTATATTAAAACATATATTGATCATTGCCTCTTTGCGTATGTCTATTAATCCGGCAAACCAATCAAAGCTTTCGGTTAGTTCTTTTTCACATCTGCTAATGTCATTCCTTAGCAAATAATATACCTCATCGTCTGTAAGCCCCATAGAATCTAGGTTGCGGCCTACGCCAATTGTTAAATGCCCATTAGTGTCTTCGTAAGGTTTATTCCGCATGCCCTCATGTAGAACTAACAAGTCTTTAATGAATTCATTCTGCATGGAAATCACCGTTAGGAATGTCTATAACATCAGGCACAGTATTTTCTATTGCAGTATCTGTCACACCAGAGATTGTAATGTTTACCGTAGGCTTGCCGCCAAGCTTATCTTTATCAAACGAGCTAATAGGTAATATACGATCTACAATCAATTTCCATGCAGCAGATTGATTCTTATGGTCATCATCTTGGGCTGCTCGGAATATAGACTCCAGCACAGCATTAGTATCTCTTCTCGCCAAGAAACGCTGTTTCATCTCCGCCATAGCTGAATGGTCACCCTTGGGTCTGCCAATCTTCCTATTCTTAGGAACTGCTACTTCTGATTTACGAGGTCTGCCACGCTTTCGCTTTATTGGGGGGTTATTAGTGTTGTCTTCAGCCACAAGATCGTAACTCTTTTTAATTAATATGTTCTGCATTAAAACATTAAATTGTTATTTGCGCCAATAGCCCATGTTCTGGCGAGTATAGAGCAATGTTTTATTGCGCCTTTTTTTAATTTCACCTGCTGCAAATCTGGGTGGGAACTATACATAATTGTCAGACGCGCCTGCCTCCCCCGTCCCCTCAATAAGCCCCGCTTCATCGAACGAACGCTCGGTATACGGATTCATTCGCATCATATCCATTTATCGAACGAACGCTCGGTATTTTAATCCAGGTATCGCATCTATATAGGCAAATGTGAGTGTGCATTCGGCTACCTCTAGCAATACCTCTACATCCCCATCAAACACTGTATAAATACCCAGTACCAATCTGTTACCGGTAACACTTCTGCGGTAACACAGTAACACTTTACGGTAACAAGGTAACACTCCAGGCACTGTATAAATACCCAGTACATTGGCTACAGACCGCGTAAACCCTAGCATCTTAAAACTTGGCATAGTCTCTGCATTGTATTTGATCACAACAAACAAAACACAAGGAATAAAATATTATGTACATACTCGCAAAACCCGTAGAAACAGAAACTTATCAAACAGATCGCCATATACTTCGCAGAACTAAATGCAATGAAGTATCTGTTTCCGAATATCAGTCTAAAACTAGCGACTATCACTCGATTGCTTGCAGTATGCATAATATCGATTTTGACAGCATAAAAACAAGAAATAGAACATTGAAATTAGAAAATGGCGATACAGTAAAATCCAAGATGATTTCTTTTAGAGGTAGAGATGGCGTGCGCCATGAGCTGGTATTGTTTGCTCCGCATCATCGAAAATAGAGCAATACTCAATGCCGTTTTAACGAGCGGCATTCATGAATTGTTTTAATAACTAGGGGATATCAATTATGAAATTATTAGACACTGGTAGTGGTAACACTAAAATCCGCAAAAATAACCGAGATACTAAAATCCGAGTAGCGGGATTATCTCTCTATCCTAATGATTCGTTATGTCCTATGCGACATATTGCACAATGCGCCAAAACTTGTTTGGTGAGTAGTGGGCGTGGCGGTTTTGATAATGTAAGGAATGGCCGACAAGCTAAAACCGATTTTTATATGAATGATCGATCGGGATTCATTGCACAATTAAAGAAGGAATTAACCAATTTTGAAAAGCTTTGCACCAAAAATAATGTAATTCCCTATGTCCGGCTAAATGTGATATCGGATATTCAATGGGAATTAGCTACAAATGGATCAATCCCTAAAAGCTTTCCGCAGATTAATTTTTACGACTACACCAAACTAGCCAAAAGATTGGGAAAAACTCCTATTAACTATGAATTAATGTTCAGCTATTCAAAAGCTGCAGCATATGCAACTCAGGTCGATAAAGCACTACAAACCGATGTGCCAATGTCCGTAGTTTTCCATGGTGATATGCCGACAGTATTTATGGGAAAACGTGTGGTAGATGGTGATAGCAGTGATATAGAAAACCTGAAGCACAAGGGGTGCGTCATCGGCCTAAAATACAAGCTAGCAAAAGGGCAAAATATAAACCCATTAGATGAAGTCTTTATAGTGAAGGCCGATACAATACCGCTATTAAACATAGCATAAAAGGAGAGGTATAAATCATGACAGATCAAAAAATAAGAGTGCAAACAATTAAACAATGGCCGAATTCAAAACTGATAGTCTGGGTTAATGGGGAAATAGATTCCATTCATTACGAGGCATCGATAGCTTATAAGAGAGCGGAATATTTAAGGGGGATAGCATGAAAATTGATCCAATATATTTATTAAGCGAAATTCCGAACGATGAAGAGGGAAGGGCTTTTGTTAAGCAATTGAAAAAGTATCTTAATAAAAGCACTTGGGATATCAAAGTGAGAGGGCAGCATCTTAAGAAGGGGTTGGATTGGAAAGATTACCGTTATGGTCAGCCAATCGATTGTTCTACTCACTTGCGATTGTATGTGAATTCTAAGAAACCCAAAGCGGCAACGGCACAAGGGTTTGCCGACAGCGTTCAAAGCCATAGCTCTTACTATAGAAACAGCACATATTGAACTCAAAATAAAAGGAGAAATTTGTGAAGCAAATATTAATAGCAATGGAATATAGCGGAGTCAGCCGAAAAGCTTTTGAGAAGGTAGCAAGCGACAATAACTACGATTGGAACGTAGTAAGCTGCGACCTCCTACCAGCCGATGATGGGGCAGAGAATCACATACAAGGGGATGCGTTGGACGTTATACAGTCTAAGCATTGGGATTTAATCCTGATACATCCACCATGCACGGCCCTAGCTGTCTCCGGCAATGCATGGTACGGCAATGGCATGAAAAAGAATGCCGAGCGATTAGAAGCTATCAAATGGACTACAAATTTATGGGATTTAGTCTGCGACAATAGCGACTACGCAATCATGGAAAATCCAGTAGGGGTTCTACCATTCAAGCCAACACAGTATATCCAGCCCTATGAATTCGGCCATCCTGAGTCTAAGAAAACAGGGCTATGGCTGCATAACTTGCCTAAGCTGCGGCCTGCCGATGATGTTAAGGCAATCCATGACGCACTACCCAAAAAAGATAGAATGAAAATGCACTATCTATCGCCATCTAAAGATCGCTGGAAAATTAGGTCTAAAACCTATGAAGGTATAGGCCGAGCAATAGCGAGACAGCATGGGATATTTGTAAACAATGAGCCAGTCTATGACGTTAAATAAAGGGGATAATATGACGTACCAACAAGCACTTACTAAAGCCTTGCAGCTGGCTATAACTGCGCCAGAAAACAGGCTGACAGACTCTCTAAGGCTGGTAGATGAGCTTGCAGAGCTATGCACACCAACCGAGGTAGTCCAGGCACAAAGTGAAGCACTTAAAATATTAAGTCAAGGGGATGAAAATGAAATTAATTAAAAGAGTTCTAGTCGAACTGGCATCTGCCATTGTAGTCTCTAGTCTTTTCCTACTAGTTGCAGCATTATTTTTCGGTGTGATATGAAAGTCTTTATATGCTATGACTGCGAAAAGATACTACCATCGACTGATGCGGTGAACGAGGTGATTGACGGCTTGGCACTATGCCGAGCATGTAATCGTTCGCTTGAAATAGAGCTTGGAAGGGGATCGCGTGAGCGGCCACTACAGGCCAGCAAAATCCATAGGATAGATGAATTGGTAGATTAAGGGTTGCCCCCTCTTGCGAAGGGGCGTGATTACAAACGCAAAGGGGGAGGATGAGCAGTAATCTGTGATAGGTTACTGCCCCCGCTGATATTTTACAAGGGATATTATGGCAGATATTGACCTATTGCTTTCAGCCCTCGACGGTGTGAAAGCTACTAGCAAAAGGGACGGGCATCGCCGCTGGATGGCACTATGCCCTAGTCATGCCGACAAGGGTGCATCTCTATCAATCCGCGAGTCAAATGATCGGGTGCTGATTCACTGCTTTGCAGGCTGTGGAGCAGTGGACATTCTGGACTCTGTCGGATTAGATTTCGGTGTATTGCAGCCGGTCACTGAGAATTACAAGCCACTCTTTAAGAAATCCACTGATGATACCTTAGCTATTGCCGAGTCTATCATTGAGTTACTACCGAAAACTTTAGAAGCAGGGGCCAGGCTATCCTCGAAGGATAAGCAGGATATTATCAACGCTAAAATACTAATCGCGAGGAGGAATAAGCAATGGGAGGATGGATAAAATTAGACAGGGCTATGCTAGAACACTGGGTCTGGCAAGATGCCGACACACTAAAGATGTGGCTGGAAATGTTAATGAGAGCTAACTTTGAAGATAAGAAAAGGCTGTTCAATGGACGGCTAATTGATATCAAAAGAGGTCAGCTAATCTTTGGTCGCAAGGTGTACGCCGAGCGTCTTGGCATCAACGAAAACAAAATCAGAAAAATTTTAAAACTGTTAGAAAAAGATGGCATGATCCACCAACAAACTACCAATAAATATACAGTAATATCAATAACTTCCTATGATTTATATCAGGAAGTCACCAGCAAAGCACCAACAAAGCACCAACAAAGCACCAGCAAAGCACCACACCTTAAGAATGATAAGAACATAAAGAAAGAAAAGAATACTAATAAGCGGTTCACACCGCCCACACCTGAACAAGTTACTGAATACTGTCAGTCGCGAGGAAATGGTATCAAGGGTGATCGTTTCGTGGATTGGTATGCCACTCGCGGCTGGAAGGTTGGCAGCGCACAGATGAAGGATTGGAAAGCAGCAGTCAGGACATGGGAGCAGCGCAAGCGTGACTCTGCGAAAGATGATGATAATTGGGAGGTGAGTCGATGATTAATATACCGGAAGGATTAGATTACGATGAATACGTGGAGTTACTGGGGAGCCTGGAATCACAAGACTTAAAGTCTAGCGGTCACTGGCGGGATGAGTTACTTGCATACAATAACACTGACCATATTGCTTATGGCGACAAGCTACCCTTCCCGAAATCTTTTGAGTTATTCAGATACAGACCATCAGAAATGACTCTGGTCACTGGCTACAATGGCAGCAAGAAATCAATGATTCTAGGCCAGATCATGCTACACCTCGCGAAGACTAGGAAGGTGTGCATCTGTAGCTTAGAGATGCAGCCCACAGTGACTTTGCACAGGATGCTAATGCAGGCAGCAGGGGCGCAGCAGGGCAGGCCATCGGATGAGTTTGTGCAGCGGTTCATGGATTGGGCGCAAGATCGGATATATATCTTTGACGCGCTGGATACTTTGCCGCCCGAAAGAATTATTGGATTTATCCAGTACGCTACCAAAGAGCTAGGTTGTGAGCATGTAGTATTGGATTCACTGAGCAAAATCGCTTTGAAATATGACGATTACAATCAGCAGAATGAATTTATTAACAAGATGCAGTATATCGTTAAGCGCAACCAGGCCCACCTGCACATCGTGACGCACGTTAAGAAGCCAATGCATGATGATGAATCCATCACACCTTCGCGATACAGTATAAGGGGCGCGGGTTCTCTGTCCGACATGGCCGACAATGTGATTATCATCCAGCCTAATCGTAAGCGGGAGACTCTTAAAGAGATAGCTACCATGCGTGATCTCGATGAGAAGCAACAGGATTATCTCGCGAAGTCATATGATCATCAGATTGTCATCGCGAAGCAGCGACATGGAGCCTGGGAGGGGAATTTAAACTTCTATTTCCACGGCAATTCACTCCAGTTGACGGAGCGGGAGGGGTATCCTCACCAGTTTACCCTAGATGAGGAGTAAATAAACGGACATGTTTTAATAAATGTGTCCGGACTATCTGAGCCTCCAAAACGATCCGCTAGTTATAAAGGGTCACATCTCTAATAAATATACTTATTAGAGAACTGAGCCTTTTAACGTCACTAAATTGTAGGTTAAGTGAGTAGGTTTTGGAGTCGAATGAGTAGGTTTTGGAAACACGTGAAGGTTTTTCGTAACACGTGAAGGTTTTGCAGGTTTACGTGAAGGTTTCGTGAAGGTTTATTTTTTTATCTAAGCCTCCAAAACGATCCGCGAGTAGAATGTTCTAGCTTAAATGTCTGTGGCTTCCCCGTTGGACTTAGCATAGTCACCTCAGAGCCTTCTAGGGGGGTGCAGGAGCGCGTTTCGTCATATGGCCCTACCCTATGCATGTCAAAACCTGTAACGCCTGAAAACACCTCTCCACAGGCTCCGCAGCGACAGTAACTCCCACCTATTTTTAATTTGTATGTGCTTACTGGCATAGCTTTCTCCTGTTGATTAGAAATTCATATAAATATATCTGAAATATATCTGAGATTATTGTTGACAGCAACAATTGTTAGGGATTATTATTTTATCAACGTCTGGGAGGATGCTATGCAAATCAAAGAACACATCGATCTTTACAACTCCGAATCACCTGTTTCTATTGCACAATCTCAAGCTCTGCAAGACTGCTTGGAATCGATTGTGACACTTCTTGCTGCACCAATCTCTGTCAATCAATCTAAGCTAAATGAAACATTTGGCTTGATGATTCTCGATGCCATTCAGCTAGAGGTTGAAGAGTTTTATGAGGAATATCAAGCAGATATGCAGTTTGAAATGACTCAGCAAGAGTCTGATGAAGAAGCTGGCTTCAAGAGGGGTGAGTAATGGATAACTCTTTTAGCCTTGCCCAACAAGCAACAACAAAAGCTCAATGGGATTGGAAAGACGGAAGTGAAGAAAATGTTTATCAACCTGGATCAGAAGCATGGAAATCTTATCGCAATGCTTGGCTTGATCTATACCTAACAGCGTTGCACATAGAACAACAGGAGCCAGAAGTATGAGCCTAATTAATATTCAACAGAAATTAAAAGCCCGAAAAGGCCAGAGAAATTCGTTTGGTAATTATAACTATCGTTCGGCAGAAGATATTTTAGAGTCTGTTAAGCCCCTGTTAGCAGAAGCCGAGATGTATCTAACAATTAGTGATTCTTTGGAGTATATCGGTGATCGATATTACATCAAGGCTACCGCTGTTCTGCGATCTCTTGACAACCATTTTGTTGCAGACGCTACAGGCTACGCGAGAGAGGCTGACAGCAGAAAGGGTATGGACGTTAGCCAGATTACCGGAGCTACGTCTAGTTACGCTAGAAAGTACGCCCTGAACGGTCTATTCGCTATCGATGATGGCAAGGATGCAGACTCGCGAGACAATACGAAGGAAGACTCAACAGAAACTGAGAAGCCTTGGTTGACAGAGAGCGAATTTGAGAGCTGGCATGGTGCTATGAAAGATCAGATAGACAGCAAGACCAAAACAGTATATGAAGTTATCGCATCTCTCAAAAAGAAATATAAACTCAGCCCGAAAATAGTGTCTGAAATCAAACAGATGGCATCTGTATGAATTATCAAGATAAATTTGACGCAATGATGGGCAATCCAAATTTTATGGGGAAATCTATAGGGAAATCTATGAGAATTTGTAAAGATGAACAAGGTACTCCAGGCTGGATTGCAGCTCGACTAGGATGCCCTAGCGCATCTATGTTTAGCAAGCTATGCACATCCAAGGGTGTCTGGTCTACGCAAGCTGAGAGCTACATCAATCAACTGGTAGCTGAAGAGCTGACCGGAGAACAAACTGCATTTTATCAAAATGATCATATGCTTCGCGGTACTGAGTTAGAACCTGAAGCTCGTGATCTATATTGCGTACTGCAAGATGTCGAAGTTAAGGAAGTCGGTTTCTGTCTGCATGAAACAATCGCTGCTGGGTGTTCACCAGATGGGTTGGTAGGCGAGTCGGGAGGGTTGGAAATCAAATGTCCTGCTGGAGCAACTCACGTAGGTTACTTGAGGGATGGAATACTTCCCTTGAAATATAAACAGCAGGTCATGGGCTGTCTATGGGTAACCCAACGTGATTGGTGGGATTTCTTTTCTTATCATCCTGGCATGAAACCTTTGATCGTTCGCGTTGAGCGTGATGAGGAGTACATAGCCAAACTGGAAGAGTGTGTGTCCAGGGCGGTCAATTCAATCAATGACAATGTCATTAAATTTTGGGACTAGGAGATGCAAATGAGTGATTACGATAATACTAACCGAGGTGCGCTGTTTAAAAACGAACGCAAAGAGCAGCCAACTCACTCCGATTACAACGGCACAGTAAATGTAGATGGGAAAGAGTTCTATCTCAATGCGTGGCTAAAAGAATCACAAGGGGGCAAGGCTTACATGAGCCTGTCGGTCAAGGCTAAAGATGCAGCAAAGTCTAGTGCAGCGCCTACAATCGCAGCAGAAGATGTGCCATTTTAATTTTACGGGGGCGAAAGCCCCTTTTTTTAACCAACAAAAGATTTGAATCATGGAATTTAAACTAATTAATGGCACATTAATTCCCGTGGATAATGAGGCCCGTAGTTTTTTGTCTAGCTCTCCCAACTTGGGAATTGTTAAACTGCATCCAGCTCCCGAAGGGAAACGAACTGGTCAGCAAAACTCTGCCATGCATAAGTATTTTGCGTTGCTTGCACAGGCTTTGTGTGACGCTGGATTAGATATGAAAGCAGTGTTAAAGCCATCTATTGAAATTCCCTGGACACCTGCGTCAGCTAAGGCACATCTATGGGTTCCGATTCAAGATTTGATGTTTAACAAAAAACACACATCTGACCTGTCCCCGAAGGAAGTCAACGCAGTGTATCTAACTTTAAGTAGGCACATGTCCGAGAAACATACTGTTGATGTGGGCTTTCCAAACTCACGTTCAGCTAACTTGACAAGCAAGATTTAGGAGTTGTTATGCATATAGGTAAGGCAATCAGAAAGGCTCATAGCATTACTAACATCAAACACGCCACAGTAGCGAAGGCTCTTGGTATCAGTGCAGCCAATTACTGTCACGCATTATCTCAAAGCAGCATGACCGTCTGGCGGTTTAAAGACATATGTGATGAATTAAACATGGATATGAACTCTGTGTATTCTCTTGGAGCAGACCCTTATGAAGAACTCTAGCGTAAAGTTTAGGAATTGGTGGTTGTTTCTGTTAGTTAGCGTCAGCATGATGGCGGTGTTTTTTACTTATCGACAACTAGCGGATGAACCGATTATTGAAACAACTGAAAAGACTGAAAAGACTGAAACAACTGAGGAAGTGGAGCCGGTGCGTCCTGCGTTTGAGTTTCACGGCATGCGTTGCACTACGTTGCGTCAAAACCCGATATTCACGTATGATGTACAAAGACAAACAGTAACCTTGGAAGTTGAATGTGCGCCTGAATTGATGTTGAATTATTTTGAAGCAGAAAAACCTGCGGGATCAATGTAATAATGGTTAAGCCAATAGATGTGATTTTTAACTTACCAGACAATTGGGAAGACAACAAAGATCATTACAAGCAAGCTGAAGACGTTACAGCCATCCGCAAAGTATATCCAATTACTTCATTCTTGTTTAGTGTCGGCCTGATTAAACTGAGATATGAAAAGATGCATAAAGATGATCAAATTCGCGCAGAAAAAACACTGCGTTACTGGCAAAATAACAAGTTAAACCCAGGCTTCTGGAAGTAATGTCGTTAAGAATTAAGAAGCGCAAACGCAAGTCTAAACCAAAAACTAAAACCAGCGCGATGTTGCGCCAAGAATGTTATAGAGCGATACAGAAGCTTGCTCGAATATCTGCTGCTGATGAGAATGGATACTGCACTTGCGTGTCCTGTGGTGTGACTAAGCACTATACTAGTATGCAGGGCGGTCACTTTATCCCCAAGGGTAACTCATCTTACTGGGCATTAGAGATCGAGAACATCCACCCTCAGTGTTCAGGTTGTAACATGTGGGGCATGAAGCATGGCTCTGCTGCACAGGAGTACACGTTGTGGATGGAGGATATGTACGGCAGGGAATTTGTAGAAGAGATGATCGCGAAGAAGAAGCAATCAATTAAGCGATACAAGTCAGATTACGAAGCGTTACTAGCAGAGTTTGTAGAGCTGATTAACACACACAAGAAAAGGTTGGGCGAATAATGGATGATGAGATACATGTGTGGATGGTATCTCCCGAAGAAGCTGATGAGTGGCTTAATGATATGCTACACGCATTAGAAGGGCATGATGTAAACGTCATAGGAACAATACTGTTTATGCTCGAAGACCTGACAGAATTTATTACTCAGAATGAACTGATGCAAAAACAGTTTGCAAAGTTTGTAGACAACAAACATAACGGCGAGGAGGCAGTACATTGAAATCAACAGATCACCAGGTAGCAGGGGATCATTATAAGAAATTAAAGATTCAACCTATTGAATACATCCTCGCGAATGACATGGGGTTCTGTGAAGGGGCTATTGTCAAGTACATCTCGCGATGGAAAAATAAAGGTGGGGTAGAAGACCTGCGTAAGATTAAACAGTTCTGTGATTTCTTGATTGAGGATGCAGTAACAGAGAAGCCAAGTTCGCCTCCCCTTACTGAGCGAGAGGCGTTTAAGTCACCCGTAAACTCGCCTTTTGCTTAGAGATTAGTCTGCCAGACTATCCTTTATTTTTCTCGTGCTTTTTCTTCGCGGTCTATAGATTTTTCTAAGCCCCCGCCAAAAAAATTGTACCAAACCTTTCCAATGATAGGCATCTCTCTCATCATTTTAGATTCTGGCCCGACAAAATCTCCGTTAGCAATTTTCCATACATCTTCGCTTGCAGCATTAATCCAATCAGTAGGCGGGGCTACTATCTCTCCAATAGCCGAGCCAACCTGACCTTTATTAACATATTTATCCATAACATACTGGCTTCCACCAAATACTTTTAATAGATTTTCTATGTAGTTGTCTGGCATATCATTTACATCTGTACCCTGCCCTTTTAAGAAGTCTTTAGCCTCATCTACTGTCGCTCCCATCATAGGAATAATAGTCATATAGGCTACAAGATTTTCAGCACCTTTCTTAGTATTGCCAGCTTTAAATTCCTGAACAATATCTCTACGCATAACATCTAACTGTTTGATTGCAAAAGTTTTCAGTGAATAAAAAATTCTTCCGTTAGGATTCCGAAGATAGCTTAATGGCATTTGCGAAAGATTGATTGGCTGAACGCCTGCCAATTCGTTATACAATATCAACTTAACATTATCAGTTATGTTGCCTGCTTTTAAATCAGCAACAGTAGATTTAAATTCATTCCCTAGCATCTCTCCATATTTCTTTCTGATTGACGCTATGCCCGACTCACTTTTTGCGGCTTGTTTAAATTTACGATACGAAGAATTTAATAAAGTGTTTTTTCCCAACCTATCTATTTTCTTAAATCCTACTGCGGCCAGGCTTTTATCTAGCATCTTGGCTGTTGTGCCAACAGTAGATAATTCTTGGGCGATCATGTTGTTAATGCCGAGATCGTCTAGATCAATGCTTTTCTTCCCTAGCATTGAGGCAATTGTATGGCGTAATCCATTAGCATAAACCGACATGCCAAGATCGCCTATTTGAGTTAGTGCAGAAAAGGGATTTCCCAGCGTTGTCATGTAACCTATGTTCCGCATGCTTTGATTAATTTTGCTTGCGCTTGCTTCGCCTAATCCAAATCTAGCCTCTAACATTTCAGCAAGACGGTCGGAGTCTGCCTCTGCCATATCACCTTTTGCAACTGCCTCATCAATATATCCGCCTATCGACTCATCTAAATTCATTTCTCGAATACTTTTATCTTTAACAGATTTGCCTCTTCCAAAAAAAGTGCGTTTATGAATGTCGCTAACAGCTTTCATAATATGTGTGTTGAGAGCGGTCTTAGGGTCTTGATATTGAGAGATCAGATTGTCATCTATTTTTCCAATCTCCCTGCCTTTAGAGAACCCCATCTTTCCATCAAGCATATTTGGTTTGCGTCCACGCATTACTTGATTAATAACATTAATTCTTTCTTCTGAAGGCATATCTTCAACAGACTTTAGTTTTAATTGTTTTGCTTTTAACTTTAAAGCTTTTTGTAGTGTAGTCTTTTCTTCAATACCCAGAGCTTCAACAAACTTTTTATAATCCTTCAGCATTCTAGGATAGTAATTTGTCATATCTCCAAGGTCATCGTAACCAGCTTCTTTTACAAGCCTGTCACGAATATCTTTTAATACATCTCTTGCTTGCTGAAAAGACTCGTCACTATTTGGTGAGTATTTTTTTAAGATAGCAGAAGCATCATCAAACTCTCCATTGTTTAAACTTCTGGATACTAATTTTAAATCCTCTCCGTTCATTTTGTCGAATATATCTGTAAGCGGTTTGACTTGTTTTATATATTTATCGGTTTCACTAGCAATTTTGTATTCAGTTTTGCCTAGTAATGCGTGAGCTTTGGGGCTGATAGCTTTGATGTTAGTGCTAATCACTCCCATAAAATCTTCAGCAAATTTCCAACCTTTAGTGGCAGCAGAAGGAGCTATGTTTTTTGCTTTAACTGCAAGAATAGCTTGTGCGTTTTCTTGGGAAGGAATGTTCATAGTAGCATCTGACTTAATGAGTATTGCATCGAGCTGATCTTGGTCAAGACCCATACGATTACGAACTTCTTGCTGGATAACTGCTTTATCTGACACGCCTTTGGACGCTTGCTCTACTACAATATTTTCTATTTCTTCAAATTGAGTAGCAGCTTGCTTCTTGGCTTCAGGAGAACGTCTCTCTATTAAAGCCTTCCTCGCGGATGGTGTTAAGCCTTTAATCACTGCTGATGTAGCAGGAGCAGCAATAGCACCAAGGGCAGTAGCCCCCGCAAGTTGAGCAGGGTTGACTTCGCCTGTTTTAGCAAGTTGTTCTAAAACATTATACTCAGCACCAAATGCCGCGCCTACTGCGGCTAGTCCTTTGTATCCTTGGTATGCTTTGGATACAGGAATAAGCGTAGTTGGACTCATTAGAGAGCCTACAATTGTGCCTGCTATACCAGCAGCACCGCCCATTCCTTCTTGTCTAGCAGCTTCTGGGTACTTCTCTCCTAACTCTAACTCTTTAGTCCGAGCAATAACTTGTCTTCGGACATCAGCAGATGCCTGCATATACTTCTCGCCGTATAATTCTTCTGCTGGAGTATAGCTAAAACCATCACGAAAACTAAAACCAACTTTGCCTATAGGAAACTCACTCGACAAATAAGTAAAAGCATTGCCAATATCCGTGTCAGCAGACTCATAAGCATATGCAAACTTATTAAAGGTAGACGGTTCTGCTTCAGGTGTTGGAGCTTTGATCGCTGCTCGTGCTTCTGGAGATATTTTATCAAATTTTTTGGCAGCAATAAACTCAAGGTCAGTCTTGCTGAGTTTAGATAAATCGACCATTAGTTCACCTTTATGGTTGAAGAGCCATTACATTATTTCTAGCTTGTGCCATTGCTTCTTGATTATAAGCAGAGCCAGGCGGTTTAATTTTTTGATACTCTTCTATTACAAGCCTGTTTATAGCCGCATTTTCTTGAGTGCCTACATATTCTTCTGCGGCATTTAAGTTTGTTAACTTTAATATGCCGCTAGTCATTTGTGTATAGCCTCCAGGCACTTCATCTAATTTATCGGCATCTTCTTTGCTAATTGTTTCGGGGAACTTTGGAGATTCAGGCACAAGATTAAGTAAGGCTGCGGCAGCAGCAGCGGAATCTTCTTCTTCCTCTGGAGTGATAATATCTAAACCTGCCTGCTCTTGCGCCATTTCTTCTATATCTATAGCGTTTACTGCTGCTCCAACACCAGTTAAAACCATAGCTTCGATGTAGTTTAATTGCTCAGTAGGGCCAGACATTGGATTTATCATGCGATAACGCGCAGCCAATTCGCTTATTTGCTCTTGGCTGACATCCGGTTGACCTCCAAAAAATCCTCCTTTAAGTTTTTTAGCTAAGTCAGGACGAAGTTTAGCAAGCTTAAATAAGTCATCTGACTCTCCTTGGCTTAATCCTTTATATGACAAAGCATTGGTCGCTCTAAATTTTGCAGCTTCAGCTCTGGCAATGTCTTGCATGACTGTTGACGGCTCTAATAACAAACTTCTAATACCTTCAGCATATGTAGAGTATTCAGACCCAAGAGCATCAATAGAATCTGCAAAAGTGCCTGTATTTTCTCTTCTTGTTGCATCATCAATAAACTGTCTTGCTCGTTGTGAGATTTCTAATCCTCTAGCAGCTTCAGTTAAGACTGACATTCTTTCATCTTGCCCTGCTGCAATACGCGCTCTTTCTTCTTGTGTTTCAGCAAGGCGCATTCTTTGTATTGCAGAACTGGTTTGCACCCCTAACTGAGCTTGGCGCATTTGTTCTGTGGTTTGAGCCATTTCTCTATCTTCCATGTCCATACGCATCTGACTCGCGGCCTGACGTAAAGCTGCTGCGCGAATAGGGTCAACGCTTTGTAGAGACTGAGCTGCTTTGAGCAAACCTTCTGGAGTCGAGGCATCCATCTCTCCTATCTGTTCTTGAAGCTTTTCACTGGTAGTCCTGGGATCAATCCCAAGCATAGGCTGTACTGCCCTACGCAAGTCTTCGTTACGCTGCACACCTAGCTGACCCGCCATCTGAGCAAGCGGAGCCAATGCCCTAGAGCGACCAGTAAGACCTGATGCTAATAGCTGGCCTTGAGCCATGCCTTGCTGTAGCAGCTTCTGCTGACGTTGCTCAGGAGTATCAATGATGTCCGCGAAGAGTGTAGATATATTTATAGGCATGATTATCTCCCAAGCAGACTTTGAGTTGCGTTTGCAATGTTGCCGATATCTTGCACATTAACATTTTGATAAGTGTTTGGATCGTAAAACCTAAATCCAGAATCTGTAGCAGCTCTTGCTTGCTCGGCTGTTTGCGCTTGATCACCCTTTAACAGATCAAACAATCCTTGGAATTGTTGTTGTCGTAGGGCATTAGCTAGTGCTGAATATCCAAGCTGTGCTTCTAAAGTAGACTCAGCCAATCCTGTCCCTAAGCCCAAACCTGTAGATTGTAGTCCTGCACTAATTCGCGAGGCTTCTAAGGATGGCTGTAAACTTGATAGGAGCTGCTGCTGTCCTTGATAAGCGGATGGAATAGCTTGCAGTCCTAGATCGCCAGCCAATCCCATTCTGCCTCTAAACTCTCCTAGTCCACCCAGTGTTTGCTGCGATGTTAGAGCTTGTTCTGCTCTTGCTTGTTCCATAGCCGTTAAGGCTGATCCAGCTTGTTGTTCTTGAATAGCCTTTTCTAATGCTAGAGCTTCAGGAGTTCCCCCAAACATACTGGTTCGGACTCCTGTTCTGCCTTGACCATATAAACGCTCTTCTAATCCAAGACGTTGTCGCTCTTGTTCAGGTGCTTGCAGGGCTGTGAGATTACCCATAATCTCCTGCTCTCGCGCAGCTCTTTGGGTAGGGTCTTGAGTTAACATATTAATTAAATTAGTTTGCTCTGTCCCTCGTTGACCTGGATCACCTAGAAAGTCAAACATACTAGAGCTAAACCCTAGCAAACGATCTTGCAATGCTTGCTCTTCAGGACTTAACGTAGCAGTTAATCCACCAGCAGCACCTATAGACGCTGCGCTTCCAGTTGGAGTGGTTACGCCAAATGGTTTAAAGGTAGATTCTCTGCCAATCTTTCCCATTAACCCGCCAGTAGCCGCAACAGGTGGCATGTCTCCATACACCGTCTGTACGTCACGCTCACCAGCCTGCTGAATGTCTCTAATTGCTTTCTCTTGAGCTGCTGCGCTGCCTACAGCAGAGAGCAAACCTCCTGTAGTCCCGCCAACTAAACCGTCATACCAGGCCATTAGTAAGTACCTCCATCAATAGTTCCAAACGTAGACGTACCACTCACCGTTAAATTAGCTGCGGTTACCGTTCCTGTAAATGTAGGAGATTCAGAGTTTGATTTGCTGTTTACTGCGACAGCAATTGCATCGTACTCAGCCCCTATCTCAGAGCCTTTGATCACTTTGGCGGGGTTACCACTCACCATAGCGTCTTTGGCAGCGAAGTTCGTGATCTTCGTGTAGTTAGACATTACACAATCCTTCCCATTAGGGCTTGAATATTAATTTCTTGCAAGGCAATGCTCTTGCCATCAATTGTAGTCTCTACGCCAACGGATACTACTGTACCCTGCCCTGACGTATTGATTTTCTTTCGCGTTATTAACGATATAGAGGAAGAATACTCTGCTGTCGTATTAAATTCCGAGATATTGTATTGTCCCACATTAGAGGCTGGCAAAGTATACGCTTGCTTCTTGTATGCGCCTGAATAATCGTATGCCCAGCTCAACACAACCGTAGCCTCTGCCCCATCAAAAGTAGTTACGTTAATCTTCTTTAAGAATTTTAGATTAGCTGTATCGCCAAAACTTAAAGGATGACTAAAGTAACGTAATAAATAACTACTAGTTCCATCCTTAAAGCTTGTGTATTGAGCCAGACCCGTACTGTGACCAATGTATAAAGCTTCAGCAGCAGTGTTGGTAAAGATCAATGGGTTAATATGTGACCAGGTAGTCGCTCTGTAACTACCATCTTCTAATGGAAAACGTGTATCAAAACAGTAGACTATAGCTAATGCTTGAAAGTTAAGTAACACAAACGCTTCACGGGGAAAATAGTGCAGACTGATATTTCCTGTTTCTGCCGCGAAGAGAGACTTAATATCGTTGTTTACGTTTTTAGATATATCGCCAATTGGTGCTGACTTCTCCTGAATTGTCCTTGCCAAACTACGAACACCTGAGTCATCCAAGAATATTAAATCTTTACCAGTAGATACTACGGCATCCCTTGATACACAGCCGACATTAGAGATAGTGTCCGCGAGAGTCATGCTTGCAGGGCTTTCGGCTCCATCATATAGAACAATAGAGTTACGCCCAAAGATCACCAGGAAACCATTGTGAGCGGCTAAAGCAACTATTGTATCGTAACCTGTGGGCCAGACTGTCGTAATGTCAATCGATCCCGTAGACCCTCCTGTCCAAGCTGCTCCGTCAAGTAAGTCTGACCAGTAGATTGTAGACTTATCGGCTGTAAAGTCTGCTACCCATAATCTACCAAACGCTGCTAAACACTCATTACCCTGTGGAGGTGTCCCTGTAGAGTGTGCATGTGATGAGATTGTTTCAACGGAGCCTACGTGATCAGAATACATCAATGGCTCTTGAGCGCGTTGGAACATATACATGTGATCGTTAAACGATACAAACTTCCAGTTGTTAGCACTAATCGTATAAGACGCAGGAGTTGCATCTACTAGAGTAGTTGTCCCGGTAAAGATTTTGTTATTACCTGCTGATAAGAATGTAATATCTCCATCATTAGCTACAAATTCACCCATAGACTCAATGCCATCAGAGCTTCCTAGAACAGCAGCTCCGTTAGTTGAGATCATGCTATAGCCTTTTCTTGAAGCTATACGTCCTTCTTTATCAATAACGCAATTATCTGCCACAGCCGAAAAGCTAGGCTCTTGAGCTAGTGGTGCATCCTGGGTGTTAATACCCGCAAAGCCAGGAGCTGTTATTGTAATGCTCTGTAATTGTTGAGCCATCTATACCACCATGTAAGTTGTTTCTAAGGGGTATCTGTTAGCGTCTACTGCGATTGCATCTGACAAAGCAGAAGAAGCGACGGCAAACTGCTCTGCTGCTGACTGACCTCCTGTCTCACCTCTTTCGCGAAGAGCCATAGCATAGGCCATCTGTACGACAGGATGATATGGCACTTTAATCTTAGTAGAATCTGCCGCTAAGATAGCTTGTGGTGCAGCAATGTCAAATCTTAGTGTATACACAGCGTCAGGTTGCGGATAGACCTTCACCTTCAGGTCATCGTTATCGTCTATGCCACTGACAATGTAATCAGTAGGCGCTGCACTAGCAGGAGTCTGATTAAAGTATAAGTTGTCAAAATACGGGACAGTATTCAGCGTCAAGAATCCATAACCGCTACCGCTCATTGCTTGTTTAATAACCGCACTTTGGCCTGAGCCAGTAAGTGAATACTCTGCCTGATCAATTACAGTAGCAACTTGTATAGTGCTGCGTAATGCAGACCAAGTCCATGAGTCTTCTACTAACTTCTTAGCGTCATTTACTAGATCACCGATTAATCCAGAATACGAAGTTTCTTGTGTAGTGCTAACCTCATCTTCTCTTAATCTGCGGAGGACGTTATTAATTGCTTCTAAGTATGTCATCTACCTGCCTCCAGTGGCTCTTAAAAATTGTTCAAACATCCCAGCAGGAATGTTATCTAGTTTCGTAAACTGTGGCTCAAACAAAATTGAGTCAGTTATAGGTGTGCTGTTAACCACATGAGTAAACAAACCAATTGCACCATCTTTCCCTGCTTGTCCTTGTTGTCCTTGCACACCCTGCAAACCTTGTTCGCCCTGTCCACCTTGTATACCTTGTATACCTTGTTCTCCAGTAGCACCAGTAGCTCCCGTAGCACCTGTAGCGCCTGTAGCGCCTGTAGCACCTATGCCTCCTCTTTCTCCTGTGGCTCCTGTAGCTCCTGTAGAACCAGCAGCACCTGTATCTCCAGCAACGCCTTGAATACCTTGAATACCTTGAATACCTTGAATACCTGCCGTTCCTGCTGCACCAGTAACGCCAATATCACCCCTGTCACCCTGGTCACCCTTGTCACCCTGGTCACCCTTGTCACCAGTTTGACCAAGCAAGCTGCCATCTAAAATACCTTGAACAATAGTGTTGGGAAGGTTTGCTATAAATGATCCTGAGTCTTCTTGGCTTAAAGTATCTATACCGTTTGTTATTTGTCCCTCGGTATTGATAAAAACTGTATCGTTAACAACCCCTGCGTTTTCAGCATTGTTGATTACTTCTGTTCTTTGATTAACAGTTTCAATTGCTGTCTTTTCGTTTGCAGGAAGGTTGTCTATGTCAGCCATGTTTATATCAAAGGTTTCTCCAGTATTGACGTTTTCGTAGACCATAGTGTCAGCGCCTAAATCTGAAGTTCTTATCCATCCTGTAGTGTCTATATTTCCCTCTATTCCTGTAACAGCTTTAGCGCCATTAACATCAGTAGTTACAATATCTTCTAATCCGATAGAGTCTGCGGCTGTAGTGTCTGCTGTCAAGTCTACAAATTCTTCTACTTCTGCCGCTGATTGAGAGGCCGCCTGTACGTCTGCTGTTGTTGCTGTATCACCCGCAAACATCTCGTTACCATCACTTTCATTAAGGTCTAGGGTAGTATCACTTAATACAGAAACTGGATTCAACAAATCGTTATCTAATGAGACGGTAGAAGTAGTGTCAGTTGCACTACTTGTATTTACTGCTCCATCCGTTACGATTTCGTCAGGAATAAATGTAGGGTAGTAACCGCTTGTGCCAGACCCACTGCCTGTATTCGGGTTAAAATTTGGTAGTACTTCCCCCGTCATGGTGTCTTGCCATTTACCTTGAACTCCCTGTGAAGAGGTAGAAGAGTCAACACCCGAACTCATTAACTGATCTAAAAGTTGCTCTTTGCTATCACCAAAAAATTCTAAACTAGAATCTGGAAGCGCAGTAACAGTGTCAAAAGCATCTAAAATAGTAGATTCAACAGTTTCTCCTTCCCCTTCGTTTTCAAAGTCATTACCTAAAGCCCGTTGTGATAGTTTTACAGCCATGTCTACTCGTTGAGCGGCGCTGAATAACTCATTTTCTTCAGGAGTCATTGGAGTGGCTTGCGAACCTCCTCCTCCAAATAAATCCATAGCATCAAAGAGCCTGTAAGCTAAAGCAAAAGGAGCTGTCGCGGGGTTGGCTGATAGAAGATTTAGCACTATTGATTCTGGTGTAGATTCTTGCCCACTGACCGCCCCAACTATAGAGCCTAAACCTCCTGCAAAAACACCCTCGGCATTTGCAAGGTCTGCTAAACTAGCATCGCCCAATACAACTGCCTCTTTTATCTTGTTGTAGTCCTGTAAATTACCTATCGTGTTTTGTGCATCCCCGATGACGTTATATGCGGTGTTCGCCGTACCAAGCAAATCCCCTGTGCCTGCCTCATTTGCAGTGTTGTCAGTAGCACTAAGCGCATACTCGCTATTTGGCCCTACCCCCGTTGGAGATTCGTTTATTACTGGCGCTTGGATAACTGGAACACTTGACGCTCCAGATAACAATGATTCTATAATATCAAAACCACCGTTAGACGCAGATGGAGCAGGAGCTACTGCTGTTGGCTGCATCGCAGAAAGATTTTGATTAATATATTCTTCTGTAACTCCGTAATAAGCTGCTGCGTCGGCAACTGAAAGCTGGCCGCTATTAATTAAATCAACAACTGAATTGGTTTCTTCAACGGAATAAACACCATCAGCCTCTGGAAGAGAGTAAGGTTCAGGTTCAGGAGCAACATACGCAGGTTCTGGAGTGGAACTAGATGCTTGAACCCAACTTGAGCCGTTAAAAGCATGCTTAATACCTCCAGGCGAGGTGAGCGTCCCAGCGCCATCATCAGTAAACCCGTAAGTATTAACAAGGAGTTCCCCTACAGCATCTAGTGCGGCCATAACTATTCCTGTAATGTCTGTTTATCTTTAATTAATTTTAATGGAATGCCAGGGCATACATCTTAGTGAGATTTTTCATTTACTTTTCCCTGCTCACGCCCTTAGTCTTCTCAAAGGTACGCATAGCGCCAAGGCCCAACATCCCCAGCATGGTACTTGTTAAAAGGCTAGTATCTATCTCTGGAACCTCTACCCAAATCCCTATCACTGGAGAGATAATTGTGGAATAGAGCAAGGCAAATCCACATATCCAGCCGATTGCCGGCCTCCAACCCGCTACAAATAGGCTTTTATGGGCCGCCTCAGCTTTGTTAACCTCAATCTGGGCCATGACCTGCTCTTGGCTATGCCGCTCGGCCATAGTCGCAATCTCGTGCGACAGCTTCTCACGCAGGTCTTTGTCTGGAATTACCTTGTCCAGAATAGCCGAGACAGGGCCGATCAATGCGCTAATTGCAGCCAGCATTTATAATGCCAACCAAACTAAACTAACAAAAATAACTAGCCCAATTATTGCGGCTGCACCCAAAGTTAAGTAATTAGTTGTTTGGGCTAATCGCCATATATAGCCACCGATCTTAGCTAAAGCGCTTTTAATCTTTTCCATAATTACCCCAAGTATCTAAACGCCGCACCAATCACAGCGGCTGTGATTAACCACATAACCCGCTCAGTTGAGCGAGTTCTTATTACACCTTCGGACAGTGTGTCTACCTTATCAGCTAGACTAATAACTTTTGACTCAATAGATGTCTGACGGTTAAAAACCGTAACAATCCGCTCCTCAACCCTTGCTAAAGATACGACTGCTTCTTGTAGTGTGTCTATTTTTGACTCAACTCTTGTTAGTCTATCTTCCATGGCTACTTCTCTTCTGCTGGCTCTTCTAAAGACTTTGAGAGTATATTAAAAAAAGCATCGCGGCCCACGTTTAACTGATCCATATTGAATCGTAGGTTGCCTAGCTTCTTGTCTAAATCACTGATGTGGTTAACCATCGCAATTTGCTGCTCAGTCAAGTCTTCAATGTTGTGTTCTACATCGTTAACAGTAATGGTTTTGTTTTCAGTTTTAGCCATTATAAGTTTCCTTTTGTTTAAGTTTAAATTACCACGGTACGCCATTGGTGGTTACAGGGTCTACCTGACCATCAATGTTCGCTTGTAAACTAGTTTCAGTAGCATCTTTATCCACTCCATCAGTCCAGCACCAGCCCAGAACTTCGGCTTCAGTCAGGTCAGCGTATGGGACGTATCCCACTGCGCTTGGATCAGGGCTAAATCCGCAAGTCCCGTAGCTCGTGGCGTTATAGGACACAGCTTGATCGCCTGTGCCTTCTACTTGATCTGCATTGCAGCGCCAGTGCGCTATTACTACTGCACCATCCATATCTGCTGGTTGTAGGTCGTATTCTAGGGTTGAAATCACCCAATTAAATGTTGCCATAATTATTCGCCTTCTGGTGGGGGTGTGGGTGCGGGAGGTGTTTGAGTCCACGCATAAGTTGCAATGTCTAAGTAGTATTGCTCATTTAATACCGTTGATGCCTCTGGATCGTTGGGTGCAAGCACTGTTCGCCAGTAGCTTGTGGCAATAACTTCACCGTCTTTTACGACATCCGTTGTCTTACGAACACCGATAGAGCCTGTTCGCTGTACGTTAAATTCGCTGATATAAATCTCTTCTATGATCGCCATTTTTATCTCCTATGGATGGACTGTCCACGCCTACCGTCCGATAGGCGTATGGTTGTTATGCTGTTTGGTAAACCACTGTAAAATAAAAGTCACCCGAACCACTAGTTATGTCGCTTACTAAGATTGCACCGTCTGTGTCATAGAACTGTGCCGATGTTATTCCATTATCTAATAGCAGCGACCACATAGCGGAAGACGTTGTTACGGCACTTGTATGAACAGTACAACTTGTAAAAATACCTGTTACACCGAAGATGTCACCAGTACCAAAAGGAAAGCCTTGTACGCTAAAGGTGTTACCAGCCGTCATCCCTGTAGTGACTACATTTGGAAGAGCCGCAGTCACCCTCACAGTATTACCCGTTTTCGTGTATGTACCAGTACCTGTAGTACCTGTATTGCCTCCTGAAGATGCATCTGCCGCTGTCGGAGTCCAAGTCCCCTCCTCGTAATCGTCTAGCTTATTAGCAGCACCTGTACCGCCTAAGTAGACACCGCTTGATAGGTAGAGGTCTTTGAATCTTGAGCCTGATGCACCAAGGTCTACTACAGCATTTGCGGTGGTTCCGTTTTTATGTGGCAACACAGCACTCGTACCGAATTGAAGACCGGAATGCGTTGAGCCTACGCTGCCCTCAATAAATAAGTTATCACCGTTGTCAACACCAATACTACCCACGGCTACGCTGTCTTTGCGTAATTCAATGATAGTTCCGTCATCAGTTAAGCGGTTGAAATGAGCTACTGTTTCGCCAGCCCTAGTTGCTGACATAAAACCATCAGCATTAAACTGACCACCTACTGTTGAGCTACTAGCCGCAGTCTTACCCACCAAAAAATCGCCATTGTTTTTGATACGCACGGTTTCTGAAAGAGTTCCTCCATTGTAAGTCGAGAAAGTTAAAGCGTAACTGTTTCCTGCATTTGTGCAAACTTGGCTAATCTTTCCTGTTACACCTGTGCCGCCTGCTGAAGTATCGTTGGTATAAAACTCAATAGCGTTGGCTGTTTGAGCGGCGTTGATTGTCGTATCTGTGTTTTCAATACGGAGTGCCGTTGCTGTGGCGTCTTGTCCTTGAGAAATGTGAAGCACTTGCTGAGGCGAACTATTCCCTATTCCTAACTTCTCAGTAGAAGCGTCCCAGTAAAACTTTGGCGTTGTGCCAGTGTCTTCGTAGAAGGAGATGTCTCCTGTTGTGTGGCCAATTTTAAATCGTGTTCTATTTGTACCTGCGTGTCTGCCTATAAATTCAAAACCACCATAACGAGTTGTGTCAGTCTCATCTTGCTCACTAACAAAACTAGCCATGCTGTCATTAACAGAAATACTAAGGCTTTCGTTTGTGCTGCCAAAACGAGAAATAACAACTGGATTTGCATCATCGTTTGTATCAAAACTTACATCACCATCAACAGTCAGCCCGTCCATCGTGGCTGTGCCTACAACGTCCAATGCAGTCGCTGGAGCGCTTGTCCCTATTCCTACATTGCCAGAGCTGTCGATACGCAAACGCTCAGCTCCAGCAGTACCTACCCTAAAATAGTCACTAGCGTGGTTGTACTCCATATAACCCGCATAAGCTGCTGCACCCGCTGTGCCGTCTGCGAAGTAAATATTTGCCGTTGTTGTGGTACTGGAATATATTGTCATCCCAGCTTCAGCAGAACCATCGCCAATTACTAAATTCTGTGCGCCTCCATAAAGAGAGCTAGGCGAGGTCGTCCCTATTCCTACGTTGCCGTCCACTAAAGTCATCACATCGGTATTAGTGCCAGCAGTTTTAACTCTAAACCGTATTTCTCCATCGTTGGCATCGTGGTAAAACATATTAATACCAGCAAAGAAGTTGTCGCTGCTATCTAAAGCATAAATTCTTCCGAGATAAGCCCCTGCTGACGGCGAAGCAGTTGAATTGCTAAAAGCTAAATCAGCGCCATTACTGTCTTCTAAAGACAGCAAATAATTGGGAGAGTTAGTCCCTATACCCAAAGACGCAGCAGAAGCGTCCCAGAAGAACTTTTGCTCTACGCCACCGTCCTCGTAGAAGCTGATGTCGCCGTTGTCTTCTACTAGAATACGATCTCGCAAAACACCCGTGCTGTCTGATCCAATTAACTTAAAATCAGGTGCGTCTTTATCGTCACCACGAAATGCCTGAAGCTGAAACTTACCAGCGTCAGCAGTGGCTGAACCATCTTCATCGTGAAACTCAATAATACCCAAGCTGTCACCAGCCGCTGTAGTATTCTTTGTTAGCTGTATAGTCCCTGCATTATCCACAGTCAGCCCATCCATCGTGGCTGTGCCAGTAACGTCTATGCCTGTGGCGGTGGTGGCTAGTTTCTTAGAGCCTGAATGATATATCTTAGTCTCGCCCGTAGATTGAATAGCAGCTAAGTATGAGTTTCCTGTCGTGATATCACGGATGTATACATCAGCACCGTCAATACGCAGATTGCCAGTGCCTGTATCTT
>Ga0316202_10000699_pt1 | contig 32620 bp, 30 predicted proteins | sample 3monrhotite_MG_FD_204934 | JGI IMG/M metagenome (GOLD analysis project Ga0316202, IMG submission 204934) | Microbial mat bacterial communities from mineral coupon in-situ incubated in ocean water Damariscotta River, Maine, United States -... | ecosystem: Environmental > Aquatic > Marine >...
CGTCACAAAATTGCAAGACCCCAAAATCATGCCCCACCCGCACCCTCACCTGTTTTGTTTTGGCTTTGGTTATTCCGCCTCGTGGCTGGCCGAAGGTTTACGCCAAGACGGCTGGCGCATATCTGGCACCCACAAACCGGGAACCCCTACCGCCACAGACACATTTGCCTTTGATCGCAACACCCCTTTACAAGATTTCGACGCCCTGTTTAAAGGCGTCACCCATGTGTTGATTTCGGTGCCGCCCGATGGCGCGGGCTGTCCGGTGTTAGACGTTCATGGAGCTGATATCGCGCGTCATGGGAACCACATAGACTGGCTTGGATATTTGTCCACCGTGGGGGTTTATGGCAACACCGACGGCAAGCCCGTGGTCGAAACCTCGCGTTTGCTGCCAACCCAAGAACGGTCCCGGTTTCGCGGCCTCGCCGAAACCCGCTGGCAAAACTTGGCGGTCCGCGCGGGCTTGATATTGTCAGTCTTCAGACTCGCGGGCATTTATGGCCCAGGTCGGAGCCCGTTTGAAAAAATTCGCGCGGGCCAAGCCCAACGCATCCACAAACCAAACCAACTGTTTTCCCGCATTCATGTGGCCGATATTGCCAACGTGTTGAAAGCCTCAATCGCCAAGCCCCACATGCATGGTGTTTACAATGTCTGTGATGATCTACCCGCCGCCCCTTCGGACGTTATTCAATATGCCTGTGAATTGTTAAACGTGGCGGTGCCCGATGAAGTCGACTTTGCCGAAGCCCAAAACACCATGTCCCCCATGGCACAAAGTTTTTGGGCCGACAATCGCTTGATTGTGAATGACAAGATCAAAGACAAATTGGGCGTCGTGCTTCAGTACCCCGACTATCAAAGCGGTCTGAAGGCGATTTTGGACGCTGACAACTAATCCAAAGCCCCGTTGATAGGCTGAAAGGCTTGGCTGGCTTCGTCGTAACACGACAGCTCACCTTTGGCGATGTCGAGATACCAACCGTGAATTTCCAGCGTTCCCGCTTTAAGCCCATCCCGGATGAAGGGGAAGGTTCTTAAATTGTCCAGCGACACCAAAACCGCGTGCTTTTCACAACACCGCGCCAAGGCCTCGCCCGTGGCATTTGGGTTTTCAGCCTGAGCACTGGTGTAGGCTTTGGCGGCTATCGAGGTCCACAAGCTGACAAACCGACCCGAACCAGTCTTGCCTTTTTGAGTATCGATCATGGCCTGGATACCGGCGCAATAGGCATGACCAAACACCACAACATGCTCGACGCCCAATTCGGTGACGGCAAATTCCAACGCCGCAGAGGTGCCGTGATAGGCTTGATCATCGTTTTCCTCAAACGGTGGGACCAAGTTGGCAACATTGCGAATGGCAAAGATATCGCCCGGTTCCACTTCCAACACAATGGCGGGGTCAACACGCGAATCGGCGCACGCGATGACCGCGACCTTGGGCCGCTGGCCTTGCGTGACCAAGCCGTTATAGAGGCTTTGGTGTTCAATAAAATAATGATCCCTAAAATTGTTAAAGCCTAGGACCAGTTTGCGGATAATCGGGTTCATGGGGTCTCAATATCTTTCAGTAAATTCTCTAATGTGCGGGTTAAACGTAGCAAGTCTTGCGGTTCAGACAAGCGATGATCGCCATTTTTGATAAATTGAATCTCTACATCCTGCGTCACCAACGCCTCTTGCAGTTTAAGCGCTGTGGCCCAGGGCACGTCTGCGTCTTGCAAACCCTGAATCAGGCGAACGGGAACTTTAAGGTTTATGGGGTCGCGCAACACCAAATTGGTCTTGCCATCCTCAATCAGTTTTTTGGTGATGATGTAGGGGTCTTGGTTATCATAACAATTGTCCAATGCGACCAGACCGTTTTCGTTCAACTCGACCCGTTGGGCCTCGTTGAGGTCACGCCACATCAAGTCTTCGGTGAAGTCTGGGGCGGCGGCCAACCCCAACAGGCCTGCGATTCGCTCTGGGCGTTGGCTGGCCACCAACAACATAACCCACCCGCCCATAGAACTGCCGACCAAGACTTGTGGCCCTTCGGTCAATTGGTCAAGGACATCCAGCGCGTCTTCGGCCCAATCGCTGATACAGCCCTCTTCAAAGGTGCCCATTGAGCGGCCATGCCCCGTATAATCAAAGCGCAAGAAAGCGCGTCCGTTGGCCCGGCACCACTGTTCTAAGGCTTGGGCCTTGGTGCCTTCCATGTCCGAACGAAAACCACCAAGAAAAATCACGCCGGGAGACTTGCCAGGGGACAAGTGGTAAGCGATATTAAGACACTCTTGTCGCGAAAAGATAAGAGGTGGGTTGTTTTCTGGTGAAGACGGCATATCGTTAGGGTCCAGGTTAAAATTTGCGGCGAATCAGAGGCGATCAATATAGTGCGAAATCATAACACCTTCCAAGCGCGCACAACACATCAGGCTCAAACAGAGTCTGGGTCTGGCACCCCTGCGCCCGCAACCATTTTGCAAGTCCTGCCTGCTTTGGGGGGCAGCGGCGGGGTCGAACGCGGCACGGTAGAAGTCGCGGGCTGCATCACTCATCACGGTTGGCGCTCCTTGGTCGCCAGCAATGGCGGCGAGCGCGTTTATCAATTACAGCGCGCCGGGGCAGAGCATATTGAATTACCGCTGCACTCTAAAAACCCCTTTGTCATGTATGCCAACATCGGTCGCTTAGAAGATTTAATTCGCCGCCAAAAGGTAACCTTGGTCCATGCCCGGTCTCGGGCCCCTGCCTGGAGTGCCTATTTCGCCTGTAAACGCACCGGGGTTCCGTTTATGACCACGTTCCACGGCACCTATGGGGCCGAAGGGCGGTTGAAGCGAACTTATAATTCAGTCATGACCAAAGGCGTACGGGTGATTGCCATCTCGGCCTTTATTGCCGGACATTTAAAACAATTTTACGGCGCCGCCGCTGATAAAATTCGCATCATTCATCGCGGCGTTGATCTCGAAAGTTTTGACCAATCCAAAGTCAGCGCCGAACGGGTGGTAAAGTTATCCACAGACTGGCGACTCGAAGACGGTTGCCCGGTGGTGATGCTGCCCGGACGCCTGACGCGGTGGAAAGGCCAAAGTGTCTTCATCGAAGCCGTGGCCCAATTGGGCCGCAAAGACATTCGGTGTGTGTTGGTCGGATCGGACCAAGGGCGATCTGGATACCGCAAGGAATTGGACCGCTTAATTGATTTTCACGGACTGAGCGGCGTGGTCAGGATTGTTGACCACTGTGACGATATGCCCACGGCCTATATGTTGTCCGATGTTGTGGTTTCAGCCAGCACCGACCCCGAAGCCTTTGGCCGGGTGGTGGTTGAAGCCCAGGCTTTGGGGCGTTTGGTGGTGGCCCCCGATCATGGGGGTGCGTGTGAAACGATTGAGCCAGGTGCGACAGGATGGCTGGTGAAGCCAGGGGATAAAAATGCCTTGGCCTTAGCCCTGGGTGAGGCTTTGAGCCTTGATGATGAGACGCGCAAAGCCTACGCCGAACGTTCGATTGCCAATGTGCGTAAACATTTTTCCAAGGCCGCTATGTGTGCCAAAACCCTAGACGTTTACGAAGAGGTTCTGGCAGAGCGTGGCTAATACAGAGCGTATTCTTGTCCTTAAATTAGGCGCATTGGGCGACTTTGTGCAGGCCCTAGGCCCTTTTGCTTCCATCCGTGCTCATCACAAACACGCCCATATCACGTTACTGACTTCGGCCCCGTATGTGGATTTTGCCAAGGCCTCAAATCTTTTTGACGATGTGTGGGTCGATGCCGAACGACCAAAGCTGTGGCAAGTGGGGCGCATTTTGGCGCTGCGCTCGCGCTTAAAGTCAGGCCATTTTAGCCGCGTCTATGATCTGCAAACCTCAAGCCGATCGAGCTTCTATTTCTATATCTTAGGCCCCGGCAAGCGCCCCGAATGGTCCGGCATTGCCAGCGGCTGTTCACACCCCCATGCGAACCCAAACCGAGCCCTCCAGCACACCCATGAACGCCAAGCCGAACAGCTGGAAATGGCGGGCGTTAAACCTGTATCCACACCGGATTTATCCTGGGCTGAGGCCGATGTATCGCGGTTTGGCCTGAAACCCCCTTACGCTTTACTGGTCCCCGGCGGGGCACCGCACCGCCCGGCCAAGCGCTGGTCGGCGCAAAACTATGCAAAACTTGCCAATCACATGCTGGGAGAAGGCCTGACGCCAGTGTTGTTGGGGGCGGCAGCTGAATCGGGCATTTTACAACTGATCGCCCACGAGGCCCCTGGGTCCGTGAACCTTTGTGGCAAGACCAATTTCATCGACATCGCCACCTTAGCCAAAGCCGCAAGCGTGGCCGTGGGCAACGATACCGGCCCCATGCACTTGATCGCAGCGGCCAATTGCGCAAGCGTGGTTTTGTACTCTTATGACAGCGATCCCGACCTGTGCGCGCAACGCGGACAGTCCGTAAATATCCTCCGCCGGGAAACTTTGGAAAGCCTAAACGAGTCCGAAGTCTGGGAGGCGTTAAGCGCTTTTGTGTCCAACTTAACGAGAGTTCCTTGACAGGGCCCTGAATCCCCTTAAATTCCCCCTTTCTAAGGCTCAATTTGTGAAGGCACATGATTTATGGTTACGTTGACGCTTCCCGATGGTTCTAAGCGCGAATACCCAGGCCCTGTTACGGGCGCCCAAGTGGCGGCTGATATCGGCCCTGGGTTGGCGAAGGCGGCCTTGGCGGTCAAAATCAACGGCGAGCTTTCTGACCTGACCCTGCCCATCGATCAAGATTCCGCCTTTGCGATCATCACCGCCAAGGATGAAGAGGCTTTGGAAATCTTGCGTCACGATGCGGCCCACATCATGGCTGAAGCGGTTCAAGAGCTATACCCAGACGTCCAAGTGACCATCGGCCCGTCCATTGAAAACGGCTTTTATTACGATTTTGCGCGGGCTGAGCCTTTTGTGCCTGAAGATCTGGAAAAGATCGAAAAACGCATGCATGAAATTGTCGCCCGCAACGAGGACATCGTGCGCGAAGTGTGGACCCGCACCGACGCCATTAATTTTTTCAAGGGCAAGGGCGAACATTACAAAGCCCAACTGATCGAAGCGATCCCCGATGGCCAAGATATTACCTTGTACCGCCAGGGCGACTTTATCGACCTGTGCCGGGGTCCGCATTTGCCATCGACGGGCAAGTTGGGCAAATCATTTAAGCTGATGAAGCTGGCGGGTGCTTACTGGCGCGGTGATTCCAAAAACGAAATGCTGCAACGTATCTACGGCACCGCTTGGGCAGACAAAAAACAGCTTAAAGCTTACCTGTTCATGTTGGAAGAAGCCGAAAAACGTGATCACCGCCGTTTGGCGCGTGAAATGGACCTGTTTCATTTTCAAGAAGAAGCCCCCGGTGCGGTGTTTTGGCATCCCAAGGGTTGGACGCTGTTTCAAAACCTGATTAATTATATGCGCCAGCGTCAAGAAGCTGCCGATTATGTGGAAATTTCCACACCCAGCGTGATGGATCGCGGCCTGTGGGAATTGTCCGGACACTGGGAAAACTTCCGCGAAAACATGTACACGACGAAAACCGAAGACGACCGGGTTTTTGCCTTGAAACCCATGAACTGCCCCGGCGGCGTTCAGGTCTATAAACACGGCATGACCAGCTATAAAGACCTGCCCCGGCGCATTGCTGAGTTTGGCAAGGTCAATCGTTATGAGCCTTCGGGCGCGTTGCACGGCATCATGCGGGTCCGCGAATTTACCCAAGATGACGCGCATATTTTTTGCACCACCGATCAATTGCAGGGTGAATGTGAAACCATCATCGCATTGGTTATGGATATCTATAAAGAATTTGGCTTTGAAGACGTGCGCATCAAGTTTGCCGATCGTCCTGAAAAACGTCTTGGCTCGAATGCGGTTTGGGACATTTTGGAAACCGGCTTGCGCGGCGCGCTCGACAGTACCGGCTATGCCTATACCTACAACCCGGGTGAAGGGGCGTTTTATGGTCCCAAGCTTGAATTCGTGTTGCGCGATGCCATTGGCCGCGATTGGCAGTGCGGCACGTTGCAGGTCGATATGAACTTACCGGAGCGCTTGGACGTTCATTATATCGATGAAGCGGGTGAAAAAGTACGCCCCGTGATGTTGCACCGGGCTTTATTTGGGTCGCTGGAACGCTTTACCGGAATTTTAATTGAACACTATGCGGGCCGCTTGCCCTTGTGGCTGGCCCCGGTTCAAGTCGTGGTCACAACCATCACATCAGATGCAGATGCGTACGCCGAAGAAGTGTTTGCGGCCTTAAAATACGCCGGAATCCGCTCTGAATTGGATGTCCGCAACGAAAAAATTAACTACAAAATTCGCGACCATAGTCACAAAAAAATCCCCGTGATCTTGGTCGTTGGCAACCGCGAAGCCGAAGAAGGCAAAGTTGCCATGCGCCGTTTGGGCGGCAAGGATCAAGAAATCCTTGCGCTTAAAGAGGCAATTGATATTCTCTCGTCAGAATCTAAGGGCCCCCTTGCCGGAAGTTAAGGTCCCCAACGCTAAAAAATTGTTCTATAGTACCGACATAAGCGCAATCCGGACGCGCACAATTGAAGGAGAAGGGCCATCGCCCGACCACCATTTAACAAGAAGCCGACCATCACTGGTCCGCGTGTAAACGAACGCATTGAAGTCACCGAAGTCCGCTTAGTCGGACCCGAAGGTGAAATGATTGGCGTAAAATCAACACCTGAAGCGATCGACATCGCCGCCGAATTCGGCCTAGATTTGGTTGAAGTATCGCCGAATGCAGATCCGCCCGTTTGTAAGGTCCTCGATTACGGCAAGTATAAGTACGAGGAACAAAAAAAGAAAAACGAAGCGAAGAAAAAGCAAAAGATCGTAGCCATTAAGGAAATCAAGATGCGTCCCGGCATCGATATCCATGATTACGAAACCAAGATGAAAGCGGCCCGCAAGTTTCTGGCGAACGGCGACAAAGTCAAAGTCACCATCCGCTTTAGAGGCCGCGAAATGTCGCACCAAGACTTGGGCCTCAAAGTCTTGGTCAAAATGCGCGACGAAATGGAAGAACTCACCAAGGTCGAACAAATGCCCAAATCCGAAGGGCGCATGATGACCATGGTGCTGGCTCCAAAATAGCTGCGCTCACCGCCCCTAAACAAAAAAACCCTCGCTGGAAACGGCGAGGGTTTTTTTATTTGATGGCCTGGAGAAAATCGAGGGGGCTTATTGCGCTGATTTTTTCATAAGGTCCCGCGCGTTTTCGCGTATGGAGGCCCATTGGCTGGTCGGTTTGTGCCATTCTTTGTAGGGAATTTTTGCCGCCGCCGCCTTCGCGGCTTGTTGACCATTAAAGCAAATCCACCTGGGCGAGCTGTCCGTCAAAAAGGCCTCTTCACGATTGACCGCCTCAGCCTTGGCGCGTTGAGAAGCTTCGGGGTCGTTTTGAATCATCGCCAAAATGCGAGGGACTATTTTATGCCAATGGCGAGTGCCCGACGCAGCCGTTGGGTCCATACATTTATGCCCATCAATGTGCGCCCGTAATTTAGCCAGCCAAAATAAGATCAGGGCTTCTTGGGGGTCATCATCAAAGGTGCGCCGAGCCAATTCGAATATATAGGGTGGAGAAACAAGTGTGATCCGGGATTTCAAATCTTCAACAAGCGCTTGATCATTCTCTAAAGGTTGCCCATGAAGATCCCCAAATGCTGAGGTAAAGCCCGCTGTCTTTGGAATAACGCCGCGACGCAAAACAGATGGAGAACTTATACTGACTTGAGTCCTCTGAATGTCTTCTGTTCGCGGCTCTGCACGCAGATTGTATGGAAAAACCATCCCGACGGCGAATAGAGACAAAACACATTTTTTTAACACGTCCATCAGCATTTCAAGACTCCTTAATCCCCTCTAGGTAGTAACCTTATCATTTTTATGGGTATTGTCGAGTGGGTGCAATCACATTTATTACGCACAGTTTTTTGAAGTCAGCGTTAATCAAGGACCGCGAGGTTGCGAGAAATTTGCAAAGCCTAAGGTCGTTACATTAATGCTCAATATGTAACGTGTTGTTCTGCTCCGTTTTAAGTTACCTTTAACGTGATATTTTTAAGGATAGCGCGTTATGAATCGGACCGAGCGGCGACTTCGGAAAAAAGAGGCTAAAAAGGCGGCAAAGCCGAGCAAGCCCGCAAGCACAACTGCACCCTTGCAAGCCCTCATTGATCTTGCGGTCGAACACCATAGTGCCGGACGCCTAAAGGATGCAGAGCGCCTGTATCAACAAGTTTTACACACAGATGCGAACAATGCGGTGGTGTTACATCTGCTGGGCGTCCTGGCTTTGCAAGGCGGCAACGCCGCCGACGCCGCCTTGCTGATTTCAAAATGCCTCTCTGCTCAGCCTCAGTTTGTTGAAGCCCACAGCAGTCTTGGCAATGCCTTCAAAGCCCTGGACCGATTTGATGAGGCGGTGGCGAGTTACCAAACAGCGCTCAGCCTCAATCCCGACTATGCCAAGGGTCACTACAATCTGGGTACCGTTTTTCAAATCCAGGGCCAAACAGAGCAAGCCGTGGCGTGCTTTCAAAAAGCCCTGGCCTTAGACCCTAATTTCTTTGAAGCGCACAACAACCTTGGCGCGGCCCTGCACGGCTTGGGCACCTTAGATCAGGCCGCTGTGAGTTACCAAAAAGCCTTAACCCTTGATCCAAAATGCGCCGAAACCCACAACGCCCTGGGTATTGTCCGCCAACAACGGGGCCAGCTGGACCAAGCCCAACGCAGTTTTAAGACCGCGCTCACAATCAACCCGGATTATGCTGACGCTCACCTTAACCTTGCCACGTTAAAAATCCATAGCCACCATGACCCCGACATCTTAGCCATGGAGCACGCTTTTGCGCGCGCGGATTTAAGCGACTCACAAAAAATGCATTTTGCCTTCGGCCTTGGTAAGGCGTTTGACGATTTACACCAATTTGATAAAGCGTTTGCTTTTTTTAACCAAGCAAACGCCCTCAAGCGCAAGGGTTATACGTATTCAATCGCCGACAGTGACGGATTCTTAAAAAGCATTGCCAACGTCTTTGACCAAGCCTTTTTCGCGCGCCATTTAGGAGCCGGCTTCACAGATCAAACCCCAATTTTTATCGTCGGAATGCCGCGATCCGGCACCACCTTGGTGGAACAAATTCTATCCACCCACCCAGATGTTTTTGGTGGTGGCGAATTACAAATATTGGCCGAAACGGTGTGCCGTTCTTTCTCTGGCGAATTTCCCCACAGCCTTAGAAAGGCCGAGACCTCAAACTTTGCCGAAGTCGGGGCGACATATGTCAAAGCGCTTAAAGGCCTGAATGCCAAAGCCTCTTTTATCACCGACAAGATGCCGGAAAATTACCTCAACATTGGCCTTATCAAACTGGCCTTGCCCCAAGCCAAAATCATCCATTGTAAACGCAATGCTGCGGACAATGGCCTGTCCCTGTTCAAAACGTGCTTTTCCGATGGGGGACATCTTTACGCCAACGCGCTATCAGAAATTGGCGACTATTATCAGCTCTATTCCGATCTCATGGCGCACTGGCACAAAATGTTGCCCGGCTTTGTTTATGACATCCAATACGAAGACATCGTCAAGGATCAGGTTGGGCAAACGCAGGCCCTGCTCGACCATTTAGGATTGGAATGGAATGACGCTTGTTTGAACTTTCACACCACCGACCGCCCGGTTAAGACGGCCAGCGCCGTCCAAGTCCGCCAACCTCTGTATACACGCTCCGTCGAATCTTGGCGGCATTATGAACTCCATCTTATGCCGCTGCTTAAAAGCCTAAATTCATTATAAAATTATCGATCCAACCCCTATTGGGTGTTATAAACGGCGACGATCATTTCTGGAGTGAAAAAGACAACCATGCCAATACGTTTACGCATTTTATTGTTGGCCTTGCTCACCGTCGTCAGTGTTGGCGGTGCGTTGTTCATGCAATACCGCACCATCAATGCCGAAGTTGAAGCCCTTGAACGGCGCACCCAGATTATTGCCGAGGTCCGCCTGACCTCCCGGGCGATCCACGCGCTGCAAAAAGAACGTGGCCTCAGCGCTAGTTTTCTGGCCAATACGGATGCCGAACACCTTTCAAAATTAAATCTTCAACGCCAGAAAACAGATGACATTCTGTCTCTATTCAACCAACCCCGACACGCGTCGTTACGAACATCCTCTTGGCTGAAAATGTTTCAAGCCGACCTTGTGATTGGGCGCGAGCAGATCGATTCGAAAACCACAAATTGGCAAGTGGTGCGGTCCCTGTATACCGACGCCATCACCCATGCCCTAGATACCATCACCCTTGAAATTTTAGGCGGTGAACGGGTTATACAGGGCCGTTCCGTCATGGCGATTTCTTCATTGGCTCTGGCACGTGAGCGTTTAGGCTTGATCCGCGCGACAATTGCGCGCAGCTATAGCCCGCACGAGCATGTGAAAACCGACAGGAATGAAATTGTTCGCGATTACGGTGCTTTTGTTGAATATCAGCGTCTCTTTGCCCGTGACTTAACAGGTGCTAATCGTGACGTCATCCTGGCGCAGGTGTATACCGACGTTTATGACGCCGTCATTCACCGCATCGAAGCAGCCCTTGGCTTTTTGGATGGGCACTCGGACCATCATCCAGTGAACACCTGGTGGGACCAGGCGACGTTGGTAATTGACACAATGAAAACCGTCGAAGACCGGATTTTTGATGATTTGTCGAAGCAATACGTGGTCCGCATAGACACCAAACGGGCAGAGCTTCACACATACACTTTGGGGGCGCTCGCGCTGACCGCGCTGGTTGTTTTGCTCACGGTGCTGACAATGATGAGAATGCTCAAGGCTATGGGCGTTCTGCTCAGAACTTTGCGCCAAGTCATATCCTTTCAAGATTTTAAAGCCCGTATCCCCTCCAGCTCGTCAAGCGATGAATTTGGGCAAATCGGCCTATCGGTCAACGATCTCCTGTCTTACACGGATACCTTAATCAAAGAAAAGGACTTCCTCGCCAACACGGACCTTCTCACCGGAGCTCTCAACCGGCGTAGTTTTCTAGACGTCGCCAACAAAGAATTCGATCGCGTCCGGCGTTATGGCGGCACCTTGGGTTTAGCGGTATGTGATATTGACCATTTCAAAGCCGTTAACGATACCCACGGTCACGATGTCGGTGATCTGGTGTTGAAGCGTTTCTCTGCCATAATGCTGAGCCAATTGCGCCAGTCTGACCATTTTGGACGTTGGGGTGGAGAGGAGTTTGTGGTGCTGGTGCCGCAAGCCGAAACGGCGAAACTTCTGGCTTTAACCGAAAAGCTCCGCATAAATATACAGGCGGCAGATTTCCCCGAAATGGGGACAATCACATGTAGCATCGGTGTCGCCGAAATGTACACAGACGACACCTTCGATACGCTGTTTAAGCGTGCCGACAAGGCTCTTTTTTCGGCTAAAAACAACGGCCGCAACCGGGTCGTAATGGCTGAATAAACAGATCCATTAAGGCCGCGAATGCCCCCTTCAAGAGCTGTACAGAAAACCCAACGCCCACACGTTTGTGGTCGCTTAAATAGCTTTGATTTCCGTCAAGAACGTATCCACCTGTTGCTTTAAGGCTTTTGCTTCCTCAGAGACTTCATTGGCGGCGGTCAGCACCTCTTGCGAAGACGAACCCGTTTGTTCAGCAGCCTGAGTGACTTCGGCAATATTGGACGAAACTTCGTTGAGTTGGATGATGGTGCCGCCGATGCTGCCGATTGCGGTGACGGCTTCTTCGGATGCTGTACTCACCACATTGGATTGTCGCGCCGTTTGTTCCGCCGTATCTGACAGAGGCCTGACAAATACAATAAACCCATGCTAATTAAGTGGTTATTTAGTAAAATGAAGGGTAAGCGGTCAATCAAGTCCGATTTACAGCAAGATTTCCAGGCCTTCTTTGGCGGCAAAAGCGCCGGACCAAGCGGCTTTGGCTTCGCGTTCCATCTTTCGCACCTGGTCATCGTTGTAATCAGGCGAATAATGGTACATGGCCATGCGTTTGGCCCCCGCCATTTGGCACAGTTTAACACCTTCGTTCCACGTCGAATGCCCCCAACCTAGACGTTCGGGCAATTCTTCTTCGGTGTACGTGCAATCATAAATCACCAGGTCGGCATCGGCCATAAGCTCCAACAGCGCTTGGTTGGGTTCGCCCGGGGTGTGTTCGGTATCGGTGGCATAGACAACAACCTTGCCTTCGGCTTCCAAACGATAGCCCGTGCAGCCAGCAGGATGGGTCAACATACAGGTTTTGACATGCACGCCTTCGTACAAATCAAAGCTGTCCCCAGCTGTAAAGCCTGTGCAGTCTAGATCTGAACCCAGGTGGTCGTACTGCACCGGATGCAATTCGGCTTGCATGTGGTGACGGATCATCCCCTCGATGCTGAGCTCGCCATAATTGGCCGCCGCTTTCAGGTGAATGGTATGTCCGGGAATATAAATGGGCTTAAAATAATTAAAGCCACCGGTATGATCGTTATGGAAATGGCTCATCAACAGATCAATTTCGCGCACCCCGCGCTGCAACAAATCGTTACCCAGCCACGGCAATCCGGTCCCTGCATCAAAGATGAGGGTGTGACCCAACACTTCAACTTCAACACAGGACGTATTGCCGCCGTAGTCCAAGAAGTCCGGATATGCACAGGGAATGCTGCCGCGCACGCCCCAAAATTTTATTCGCAAAGTCTCATCCTATCTCACACATCTGTGCACACCCTAAACGTGCCACCCCTCAAGCACAACAGACTATTCACATACAGCTTTCGTAAAAACAGTTTGAAGCTTTTCCACGTTCACGCCTTCATAATTTGCCCATTGGTCTGCACACCCGCCAAAGTCTTGGTCATCGGTGTAATCGTTGGTCACAACCAAACACGGGATGTGTGCGCGTTCGCACGCAATCAAACCATTGCGGCTGTCTTCCAAGGCCAACGTTTGCTGGGGTTTTAGGCCCAGTTGGTCCAATACCCAGTTGTAAACGTCGGGTTCAGGCTTCAAGATGGGAACCACCCCGCCATCCCCGATGCAGGCAAACCAGTCCAGAGAGTCTGCGCCTAAATTCACCTTCAACAAGGTCTGGACATTGACTGGCGTCGTCGTCGTGGCAATGGCGATGGTGAGGCCTAACGCGCGGGCCTCGTTGATCAAGTCTTCAATACCCGGACGCAACGGCACCTGACCATTTTTCAGACGTTGTACGAAATATTTGGTCTTGGTTTGGTGCAGTTTTAAGATCAAGTCATCACAATTGTCTTGTTCCAAAAACTTGAGGTCATGGTCTTCACAAAAAAAGCGGATGCGCTGTTTGCCGCCGGTGACTTTTAACAGTTTTTTATACAGCGCCCGATCCCAAGCCCAGGTTAATCCGAATTCGCTAAACGCGTCGTTAAAGGCTTGACGGTGCGCGTCTTCGGTATCGGCCAAGGTGCCATCAACGTCAAAAATAAGGGCCTTCAGTGTGTTTGCTGTGTCCATGCGTCTAATCCCCTAAAATGTGCAATACCACCTCGCGCGATTGCGGGCGGCTACGATGTTCAAAAAGATAAATCCCTTGCCACATTCCCAACACGGGCTGTCCGTCTTCGACCGGAATCGACAACGAAACGTCGGTCAAGGTGGTGCGAATGTGGGCCGGCATGTCGTCGAGGCCTTCTTGGGCATGACGGTACAAATCGCGGCCTTCGGGGGCCAGGCTTTTAAAATACGCCAACAAGTCATCGCGCACTTCGGGGTCTGCGTTTTCTTGAATGATCAAGCTGGCCGAGGTGTGGCGGCAGAACACCGTCAACAAACCTCGGCGTATGCCGCTCTTATGAACCCATGACTTCAGCTCATTGGTGAACTCATGAAGCCCAGCCTCTCGGCTGTTGATGCTGAGCGTGGTTAAGTCTTGTTTCATTTAAACGCCTCCGTAGCGATGTAAGTCGCGGCCATGGGCTTTGAGCCACGTTTTCGCTTGATACATGTGGTCTGTCAGGCTGTTGGTCAAGGTCCAAAAATCCGCGCTGTGATTATGGTGGACCAAGTGCGCCACTTCGTGCGCAACCACATAATCCAACACATAGTCTGGTGCCAGGACCAATCGCCAGCTGAAATTCAGCTGCCCCCGGGCGCTACACGACCCCCACCGAGACGTGGTATCACGCACCGAAATGCCCGCAAACCGCACCTGAAGGCGATCTGCTTTTTCATGGGCGCGGGTGGTGAATTCTGCGCGGGCCTGGGCTTTCAGCCAATCGGTCAGGCGCCGGGGCAGATGTTCAAGCCCCCCCGACACAACAATTTCATCCTCACGGCGCCGCGTGCGGCTGCGTCCCACTTCATGACGCACCACCAGCGTTTGCCCCATCATCGGCAGGACTAGCCCATCAACAAACGCCAACGGTTGGCTGCGCCTTTTCAACTGCTCGGCAATCCACGCCGCTTTGCGTTTGGCCATATTGACACCGTCTTGCACCGACGTGCGGCTGGGAATGGTCACCACGGCCCCGCCGGTGTCTTCATCAATGCGCAAAATCAAACGCCGGGCCCGGATATTGCGGCGCACCCGAAGCGGCACGGCGCGGCCATCTATCTCTAAGGTGTGATCGGTACTGGTGGGCGAATCGAACATAATTTCGATTATCTCATAAACGGCAAGAAGGTCTATACGGGCCAATCAATGATATGGTCTTCCAAATCTTCACCTTCGGCCTCATGGGCGGAAACCGCCCAACTCCGAACCGAAATTCCGGCCTCAAAGACGCTCAACGGATCCTCCGTCACCAACGGGTGCCAGTCGGGCAAATCTTTGCCTTCTGCCAACAAACGATAGGCGCAGGTTTGGGGCATCCACTTCAAGCCCCTAACATTTTGCGGGCTCAAGGCCACACAGTCGGGCATAAAGCGTTGGCGTTGAGGATAATTGCTGCAGCTACATTTTTCAATATCTAGCAAGCTGCACGCCACATCGGTGTAGCTCACCGCGCCGCTGTCAAAATCTTCAAGCTTTTCCAGGCAACACCGCCCACAGCCATCACAAAGGCTTTCCCATTCTTCCCCCGTCATATCGACCAAGGCTTTGTTTGTCCAAAATGTCATGCTGTGTCCACCACATGGGCAAAGGAGCCAAACACATTCATCACCTGCAACCCGATTGGTCCTAGGCTTAACCCCTCTGCATCGGCAGCATCAAAGAGGTTGGCGGCCAAGCCTTTGTCAATGATGCTGGCATAATGGAATTCGTGGCCGCGAAATTTTGCCCCGGCCTTGCCCAAAGGCGTGTCCGTCTGCAACACCAGTTGGCGATAGCCCAAATGCAATTTACGTTTGGCAAAAGAGGTTTGCAACGGCAACAGACCCAACATGGCGTGGCTTTGCCCTTCGGCGTCAACAATAGCATCGCCCAACACCATATAGCCCCCGCATTCGCCATAAATAACTTTACCATCGCGCGCTGCTTTTTGCAGACCAAAGACAAACTTTTCCGCACTGGACAAGCGATAGCCATGCAATTCCGGATAGCCGCCGGGCAGAAAAACGGCATCGGCATGGGCCGCAGGTGCTTGATCGTCAAGCGGCGAAAAAAAACTCAGCTCAACACCTTGATTGCGCCATCCTTGCAACATAGCCGGATAGGCAAAGGCAAAGGCTTCATCTTGGGCCACGGCAATATGTTGACCCAAGGGCGGTAACGGCTGAACCTGGCCCGAAGCGTGCCAATCGGTCGCCAAATCATGCACCGTGCCCACGTCCACATGCTTTTCCATACACTGCGCGGCCTCATCGATAATCGATTTCAGGCCGTCTTGTTCGGCGGCTTGAATCAGGCCTAAATGGCGGCTCGGCAATTCCAATTCATGTTCCCAAGGAATCATGCCCAACACCGGAATCTCGGGCAGCACACGCCTCATCGCAGCGCGAATGACGTTTTGATGTTTTTCACTGCCGACACGGTTAAAAATTACGCCCGCAATGTTGATGTCGGATCGAAAGCGATCAAATCCCAAAACCTGGGCTGCCGCCGAAGCCCCTTGGGACCGGGCATCCACCACCAAAACAATCGGCCACCCGGTCAGGGCTGCCAGATCAGCGGTTGAACCCAGATCCAAAGTGGCTCCGTCAAACAAACCCATCACCCCCTCAGCCACCACCAACTCGATGTCGAGGCCGACTTCATTGACCGAAGCGCTTAAGGTTTCAGGACGCATGGCCCAGGGGTCTAAATTAAAGCACGGACGCCCGGTCGCCTTGGCATGGAACGCCGGGTCAATATAATCTGGACCCGTTTTGAACGAGGCGACCTTGATGCCCCGGGCTTTTAACGCCGCCAACAAACCCAGGGTCACCACCGTCTTGCCGCTGCCCGACGAGGGGGCGGCGATGATCAGGCCACAAACAGGTGTTTTTCGGCTCAAATCTGGTCCCAATTAAAGAACCTCAGCCAACTTGTCGACCAGCATTTTGACGGATGAGCCGTGGCTGAAATGGGCCACATATTGCCCATCTGGCCCGATCAAATACGTGGTCGAGGCATGGTCCATAGTGTAGTTGCCATCCGGATCGTCTTGGTTGGCCTTGGCATAAAAGACCTTATAAGCTTTTGCCACGGCTTTGGTGTTTTTCAAAGACCCCGAAAGCCCCACCATTTTTTCATGGAAATTTGGCACGTACCCGGCCAACACTTCGGGTGTATCGCGTTCTGGATCAACGGTGATAAAAATCGGCACCACCTTGTCCAATTGCGCTGGCTCTAACAAACTTAACGCCTCACCCATGATGCTCAACGACGTTGGGCACACATCGGGACAGAACGTATAGCCGAAATAAACCAGCATATATTTGCCTGCATAATCTTGATCTGTAACGGCTTTGCCAGTGTGATCTGTCAACTGAAACGGTCCGCCAATGTTCGCGGTTCCGGTTTTTCTGATGTTTGATCGATCATCCAAAAAGAAGGCTTTGCCTCCGATCATAGCCCCAACGAAAACCACGGCGGCCAAGGCAATGTATAAAATACGCGACATAATAATCCTATCACTGATGAGTTATAAATAAGGTGCACAGACAATACGAGCCTAGCGCCGTTGCAACAAGGCCCTTTTCACAGGACGCGCCAAGACCTAAAGTGCCGTCATGACCTTGGCAGCACCCTCCCCTCGTAAACCCGACACTGGCCCGCTTAAAAAAGGCTGGACCACGGGTGCGTGCGCAGCCGCAGCCGCCGCAGCCGCGTGGCGCGCCATGTCCACCGGGGATTTTGCCGACACCGTCACCATCCATTTGCCGCGCGGCGAGGCGCCGACCTTTACCTTGGCGACAAAAATTTTAGGGACTGATTTTGCCTGTGCCGGGGTGGTCAAAGACGCAGGTGATGATCCCGATGTCACCCATGGCTTGGAAATCATCACCGATGTGCAAAAAGGGCGGCGCGGAACGGGCGTGACTTTTTCCGCTGGCGAAGGGGTCGGCACCGTGACCTTAAAAGGTTTACCGTTGGCGGTGGGCGAACCCGCCATCAACCCAGGCCCCCGCCAGCAAATCACCGATGCCATCACCCGAATGGCCCGCGAACTCAAAGGCCCTGAGGCAGAAACACCTGATGTGCGCGTGACCATTTCCATTCCCGGCGGACAAGACGTCGCCCTAAAAACCATGAATGGGCGGCTCGGCATTCAGGGGGGCCTTTCGGTTTTAGGCACCACTGGCATTGTTGTGCCCTATTCGTGTTCCAGTTGGATTCACGCCATCCACCGGGGCATTGATGTCGCCCGTGCGCAAAACTTAGACCATGTTCTGGCCTCGACTGGACGCACCTCAGAACAAGCCGCAAGCCAACAGCTGGACCTCTCGGGGGCAGCTCTTATCGACATGGGGGACTTTGCCGGGGGATTGTTTAAATACCTCCGCACCCATCCGCTGGCCCATTTGACCCTTGCTGGCGGCTTTGCCAAGTTGGTGAAATTATCTCAAGGATCAATGGATTTACATTCATCCCGATCCCAAGTCGATTTTGAACAATTGGCCGATGTGTTGGCCCGTTTGGGCGGCGCTCGAGACACCGTATCCCAAGTGCGGACCGCCAACACCGCCATGGAGGTTTTGGAATTGGCGGGCGACAGCGCCCCCGAACTGGCAAGCTTGATTGCCCGTCAAGCCCGCGAAGTGGCGCTGGCGACACTGGCGGGCGGCACCCAAGTCACGGTGTGGGTTTATGATCGCAGCGGGAACTTGGTGGGGACCAGCTCATGAAGCTGTTGATCCTGGGCGGGACATCCGAAGCCCGCACCCTCGCCGCCCAAGTCACAACAACCCACCCAGACGTGACCGTCATCACCTCCTTGGCGGGGGCCACCCGTTCGGCCCCAAAGATTCCTGGCCAGGTGCGGGTTGGCGGCTTTGGCGGTGCGGATGGTCTCGCCGACTACCTTCTCGGCGAATCCATTGGGGCCGTGATTGACGCCACCCATCCCTTTGCCACCCAAATCACCGACCATGCGGTCCAGGCCTGTCGCAATGCGGACGTTGGGTATCTGCGCCTGGACCGTCCTGAATGGGTTGTGCCCTCTGATACCGATGTCATCTTTGTTCCCGATGCCGCCCAAGCGGCGCGTTTGGTCGCCCGGTCTTCAAGCTCGGCTTTTCTCACCATCGGTCGCAAAGATTTGGCGGCGTTTGAAAGTTTGGGCAAGGCAAAACTGTTGATCCGCGCCATCGAAGCCCCCGACCCCGCCCTTAAATTCGACAACGCCACCTTCGTCACCGCACGCCCCCCGTTCACCTTGGACGACGAAATCGCCTTGATGGAAGCCCATCAAATCGACACCCTGGTCACCAAGGCCAGCGGCGGCGAAGCCACCCGTGCCAAACTCGATGCCGCCGCAAAAATTGGCGCGCGCATCATCTTGCTGCGCCGCCCCCCGCCGCCGGATGGCGAACGGGTGTTTAGCGTTGGTGAGGCCGTGGCCTGGCTAGATCAACGTGCGTAAAGAGGCGACACCACGCCAACCCTAACGCACCTTGGCATCCCGCAACACATGGGAATGCGAAGCGTCATAAAGCTTTGAATCGGTAAAATCTGTTTCCCCCAGCGCGCGTCCGACCAAGATCAGGGCGGTACGGGTAAATCCAGCCTCTTTCACTTTTTCGCGAATGTCCGAAAGTGTCCCCAACACGAACGCTTCATCGGGCCAACTGGCGCGAAACACCACCGCGACCGGGCAATCAGAACCGTAATGCGGAGACAAATCGCGCACCACGTTTTTTAAATTATTGACCGACAAATGCACCGCCAAGGTGGCCCCCGTGCGGGCAAAGTTATCCAGCGTTTCGCCTTCTGGCATACTTGAAGCCTTGACCGAGGTGCGGGTCAAAATGATCGACTGGCTGATGTCGGGCAAGGTCAATTCGCGTTTCAAAAGGGCGGCGGCGGCGGCAAAGGCGGGGACGCCCGGCGTCACATCATATGAAATACCAAGCTGATCCAAACGCCGCATCTGTTCGGCAATCGCGCCATAAATGCTGGGGTCGCCCGAATGCACGCGCGCCACGTCTAAACCTTTGGCGTGGGCCGTTTCCATTTCAGCGATGATTTCATCCAAATGCAACGGCGCCGTGTCGACCACATGCGCATCCGGTGAGGCTTGTTCGACAATTTCAACAGGCACCAACGAGCCCGCATACAAAACCACCGGGCACGCTTGAATGAGTTTCAAGGCGCGAACCGTGATCAAATCTGCGGCCCCGGGACCTGCGCCAATAAAGTGAACGGTCATTTTTCTTCTCCTGTAAGGGCGGCATCCATTTTTTTGCCGTAACCACGTGGCGTATAGACCCAGGTGTTTTGTCCCCGTTCGATCTTGCGGGTATCTTCGCCGCCGACCATCACCAGCGTCAACATGTCGGCCATGTCGGGGGTAAGCTCCTTCAAGGTCACAATGCGGATATTTTCGTCCGCACGGCCCAATTGGCGGGCTAAGACCACCGGCGTTTCGGGGTCTCTGTGTTTGAGTAAAATATCGCGGGCCTCGGCCAATTGGGTGCGGCGGCGTTTGGACACCGGATTATAAAACGACACCACAAAGCCACCTTGGGCGGCGGCGTGTAAGCGCCGTTCAATGACTTCCCACGGGGTCAACAAATCAGACAACGAAATCAAACAGAAATCATGACCCACCGGAGCCCCGACCCGAGAGGCGGCGGCTTGAAAAGCACTGATGCCCGGCTCGACGTGGATATACAAGCGGTTCCAATCGGCGCGGTCTTCGCGTTGCAACAATTCAAACGCCAGCGCCGCCATGGCGTAAATACCGACATCGCCAGAACTGATCAACGCCACGTCTTTGCCTTCGGCGGCAAGCTCCAAAGCATGACGTACGCGCGCTTCTTCTTCGGCTAAATTCGAGGTGTGATGTTGTTTACCCCGGATCAGATCGGGAATCAGATCAAGATAGAACCCATAGCCCACCACGTCGGTGACAGAACTTAAAATCCGCGTCACTTCGGGGGTGCGCCAACCATCACAACCCGGCCCGATGCCCACAACATACAAACGACCCCGGCCCTTACCGACCTGATCTGGATTGATGTCCGTTGGGCTTAAACCAACCGCGCAGGTGGCGCGTTTTGACTTTTGCTTTTCCACCAGCAACGATCCGTCTGCCCCAACGGCGGCCAAGGCAGACCCCTCACTGACACCAGGACAGCCAACTTCGGCCAGCACGATATCAGATGGGTTTTTAAGACGTGCGGCTTGGGCGTTCAATTGATCGGCATTAAAAAAGCGTGCCGGAACATCAAAACTTTCCGCCAATTCCAACACCGCTGCCTCATCTGACTTCACGTCGATGGACGTTACGCAGGCTATGGAGTCTGGGGACAATCCAGCATCTTGCAACGTTTTGTCGACCAAGGCTTTGAGTTCTGCCGGATCACAATCGCGTTCACAGCCAACCCCAAGACTTAAAGTGGGCGCATGTAAAACCAAAGTTTCACCCGGTTGGGAAATGGCTTTATGGGTGACGCGCACCGCGTCGCCGTCCCCCAAGCCCGATAGCCAAGACGCATCGCCGCTATCGACACACAGCCCTGCTGGCGCACCTGACAACAGTCCAGCCACCACCGCTTTGGCGGCATCTGGATTTTGCACCGACCAGCCTTGGGGCGGCTCATCTAGCGCCAAGCCCAACGCTGAATCTCCCGCCGTGGTGATGGCCGCAAAGCCTTTGGTGATTTGAGCAACCGCTTTTGCCAAACGGTTCGCGCCGCCATGCCCCCCCAACAGAGGGACTAAGAAGCCACCGTCTGGCGACACCGCCACCACCGCAGGCTCGTCACGTTTATCGGTCAACAGCGGGGCCAAGGCACGGATCACGATGCCACTGGCGGCAAAGGCTAAGATCGGCGTGCCGTTGGCAAACAAATCGCGCAAGGTTTGCGCTGCATCTGTGAACACTTGATCCACATCATTTTTATCGATGCGCCCGGCCAGACCCCACAGGGTCGCGTTGGGTAAAGTCTTTTGCAGTTGGTTGGCCGCGACCAAGGACGCCGCGTTCAAACACACGATGGCGACACCACTTGGCAAAGGGGTCGTTTGCGGATTGCGAATCGCGGGCACCAAGATTTGCGCAAAATAGGCGGCTTCGCCTTCATAGTCTTTCAAGGCCACCACGCGCTGTTCATCCCAGGTGGCTTTTTCCACCAAAATCGCATCCTCCAGACGCCCTAAGCGTTTCAAAACTGCCTTCACGCGGGTCAAGTGGCGACCAAGCTTGATGATGGCAAAGGTGCTGTTGGTATCCGTTAAACGGGAGGCCAAGGCCCCATCGGGCAAGGTCGCAGGCAGGGCTTGGACCGTTTCATCGGCCCGCGCAAAACACAATTTCGCCGCCGCTGCACTGGCATTGATGGACGAGACGCCGGGAATGATTTCGACCTCATAATCGCCGCTTAAACGGTCCATCACGTATTGGAACGAGCCGTAAAACAAGGCGTCCCCTTCACACACAAAGGCCACGTCATGACCCGCATCCAAATGCATACGCAACAACGGCATGGCTTTGTCATAGGCGGCTTGGCGGGTCGCATCATCGGCGCTCATCAGTACCGAAATGGCAACCTCCACCACATCGTCTTGCATCCAATCTTGGGCAATTTTATACGCAATGCCGGGCCGTCCGGTGGCGTGAACGTGGCAAATGACCGGAGCAGCGGCAATCGCATCCATGCTTTTGACCGTCAGCAAGTCGGGATCGCCCGGACCCACACCAATGCCGATAAGTTTGCCTGTCATAAATCTTTCTCCACAACGTATTGAGTAATCGGCAGCTTGCCTGTGATGGACATTTCCATCAGCGTGCCGCCGTATTTTTGGTTCAAGGTGTTTAGCAGGGTCCGGCTTTCGTCGGTCACCGCATTGGCGACCAAACGGCCACCGGGTTTTAGGCGTGTCCACGCCGCGTCGATCAATCCGGGCGTCAAGATGCCGCCGCCAATAAAGATCGCATCGGGTACCCCCGTCAGGGTTTGAACGGCATGCAAATTTTCACAAACTTCAATAATCAATTTTGGCACCCCCAAGCGGGCGGCATTTGCAGCCATTCGTTTTGCACGCACCGAATCCCGTTCAACGGCGACGGCGCGGTTTGATTCGTGACTGCGCATCCATTCAATGGAAATGGACCCCGCGCCAGCCCCTAAATCCCATAACATTTGACCGGGCAACGGGGCCAAAGAAGACAACGTGACCGCACGCGTGGCGCGTTTGGTCAGTTGACCATCATGTTCAAAAGCATCGTCAGGCAAGCCCGCCACCCGCGAAAACGAGCGCGCCGATGGGTCTGCCACCACGTCAATCGCCAAGGTGTTTAAGTCAGCCGCACGGGGATGCGCCCAACTTGACGCGATGCCTTGATAGCGATCTTCCTGGTCTCCGCCCAAGTGTTCCAAAACCGTCATCAGGCTAGGCCCAAATCCTTGAGCCGCAAGCAACTTTGCCACCTGGTTTGGGGTCTCGCCGTTTTCGCTCAGCACCACCAACTGCGCGCCGGGGGTCAGGTAGAGGTTGAGACTTTCCAAGGGCCGGCCATGGACCGTCACCACTTGGATATCGGGTTGTGACCAGCCCAAGGCGGCGCACGTCAGACTGACGGCGCCTGGCACCGGCAACACCTGCACCCGAGCCGCACCAAACCGGTCGATGAAATTTTTCGCCACACCAAAATACAGCGGATCGCCAGAGGCAAGAACGACGATGTCTTTATTGAGTTGCGATTCGAGGGTGTCGAGCACAGCCTCAATACCGTCTGTCCAATCAATGCGCTGTGCGGATTGCACCGTCACAAAAGCCAAATGGCGAGCACCACCGACCAAGATATCGGCTGTGTCAATTTTGCCGCGCGCGGTTGCGCTTAAACCCAACAAACCGTCTTCGCCAATGCCCAAAATCCATATTCCACTTGGCAACGCCGCCTTCGGCGGTTTGCTGGTCATGGATTGCCGCCCAAGGCGATGGCGTTCAAGGCCGCCGCCGCGACCGGGCTGCCGCCCATGCGTCCGGCCAAGGTGATAAACGGAACCTCATCGGCGTATTCAGCCAGGGCATCTTTGGATTCTGCTGCGCCGACAAAGCCCACCGGAAAGCCTAAAATAGCCGCTGGCTTATAGCCTTCATCAAGCATCATTTCCAATACCCGAAACAGCGCCGTTGGAGCGTTGCCAATGACCACCACCGCCCCATCAAGGCGTTCGCCCCACCGTTCAACGCCGATCGCTGAGCGAGTCTCACCGCGCTCTTTGGCTTCGTCTGAAACACCTTCGTCACTCAAGCAACAAATCACTTCATTGTTGGCGGGTAAAAAACGTCGGGTGATGCCGCGCGACACCATTTCCACATCCACTAAAATCGGGGCGCCGCCCAACAGCGCTTCGCGGGTGGCTTCGGGAGCATTTTCGGAAAAACGGAGATAATCAGCGGCTTCAACATTTGCCACGGCATGGACAACGCGTTCGGCCACCGCCCCCATCATACCCGGCAAGTAATCCAGCTTGGCTTCAACGCGAATCCGTTTGAACGACAAGCGCGTGATGGCATCCGGAGCCCGGACGTAGTCAAAGGGACTTTTAAAAAACAGCGTCATTAGCGATCCACCTCGTCTCCGTGATGGTGGTGGTTCGGATGCAGAGGATCGTGACTGTGATCATGACTATGTCCATGACCGTGACCACGATGGACGCCGTGATCTTCTGGGTTTTCTTCGACACCGGCCCCTTGAACATGATGATGGTGACCCGCTTGGGCGGCACCTTGGTCATGTTCATGGCCGATGATTTGTTCGCGGTACTTGCACAGTTGGCAATTCATGTTGCCCGTCCCGTCCAAAGCTTCGCCCAGTCGCGCGATGAACGCATCAATCACTTTGGGATGATCGTTCAAGTAAGAGGCTTTCAAAAACTCAATGTCCGCGTTCGCCGCAGCGGCTTCATCCACCCATTTGTAAATGCGGGATACCAAAATTCCGGAAAACAAAAAGTAGGGAAACACGACGATGCGCTTAAAGCCCATCTTGGTCACGCGGGTCAGGGCTTCATCCACCAACGGATAGGCAACCCCGGAATACGCGGTGTCGGCCCAACCGACGTTCAGGCCTTCCCACAACATCCGCGTCACCTTGGCTACGTTGGAATTGGCATCGGAATCGTTGGTGCCGCGCCCGACCACCAACAACAAGGTGTCTTCTAACGCCACCTCGGTCGGGGCCGCATCTAGGGCTTCTTGAATGCGTTGTTGCGCCGCCGCAATCAGGCGCGAATCCAGGCCCAGGTCTGCGGCAAAGACCAAGTCTAGGTCCGGGTTTTCAGCTCCATAATTGTTAACTTCGCTGGGCAGATCGTTTTTTACATGGCCGGCGGCGAACAACATGCCCGGCAAACAAACAATTTTTTTGGCCCCCGCATCACGCAATTTATCCAAGCCTGTGTTGATCACTGGCGTGGCAAATTCTAAAAATCCGCTTTCGACCTGGTGATCGGGCAAGCGCTCTTTGATGCGCACCGCCAGTTGGTTGAATTCATCAACGGCACTTTTAGAACGCGAGCCGTGGCCGCAAATCATGATGGCAGGAAGGTCTGAGGGGTTGGACATGGGGTGTCCCTTTCGCTGGTCATTGCCTCTGGCTTAATTTCAATCGGATGGTCATGGCCTCCGTCCGCACCCAGGTTATATACGAATGTTTCTTAAATTTCATAATTTTAATTCCTCTAAAAGGGTTTATGCATAAACTGGCCCCATGTTCATGTTCGGCGTTATCGGATCACAGTCGGGATTTGACCCTTTGGTTTTGCTGCTTCTGGCTTTGGTGCTGGATGCTGTGGTCGGCAGCATGGGCTTTGTCTTCAAGGTCTTGCCCCACCCCGTCGTCATTTTGGGCACGCTCATTTCTTGGTTTGATAGCAAACTCAACCGCCCCCAACGCAGCCCCATGGACCGCGCACTTCGCGGGGCGGTTACGGTCATTTTTATCGTCGCTTTGGTCGGGACCGTGGGGCTTGGCGTGCAATGGCTGACCTTTCATCATGTTTTTGGCTGGGTTGTTGAATTGTTTTTGCTGGTGTCGTTATTGGCGCAAAACGAACTGTATCGCGCCGTGCGCCGGGTCGCCTTGGCCCTAAACCATGACGGTCTTGAAAGTGCACGCACCGCCGTCAGCCACATCGTTGGCCGCGATCCGGCTTTTTTGGACGCAAACGGCGTGGCCCGGGCGGGCATTGAAAGTTTGGCCGAGAATTTTTCCGACGGTGTGGTGGCGCCGGTGTTTTGGTATGTGCTGTTCGGCATCCCGGGGTTGCTAATTTACAAAGCCGTCAACACCTTGGATTCGATGATTGGCTACCGCAATGAACAGTATGCGGCCTTTGGTTTTACGGCGGCGAAATTGGATGATGTGTTGAACCTCATTCCCGCGCGCTTGGCCGGCCTGATCATCACGATCGCCGCCACCGTAACCCCCAAAGCCAACCCGCTGCGGGCCTTTTCCACCATGTGGCGCGATGCGTCCAAACACAAATCACCCAACGCGGGATGGCCCGAAGGGGCTATGGCCGGGGCCTTAAATTTAAGCCTGGCGGGACCGCGCAAATATGCCCAGCACACCCAAAATGACCCTTGGATTGGTCAAGGGTCGGCCCAAGCCACCGCGTCTGACGTGGATCGCGCCCTTTATCTTTATATCGTCGCGTGTTTGATCAACGTCTTGATCGTCGGCGTGATTTCCATGTACCGATTTGGGCTCGGTGGATAAGTCCCCCTGTAAAAATAAACATCAAATTTAAACAGAAACGTCACAAAACTATAATAATTCTAAATTAGTATTGACGCTAGATTAGAGGTGCTGATATAACCCAGTCACGCACTCAGGTATTATTTATTGTCTTTGCCCAGGAGAAACTTCATATGGAAGTCACAGTACAAATCGCTCTGATGTTGGTCTTGTCCGGAATCGCAACTTGGGCCCTGTTCACAACGCTTATGTTCACTTTGCTGCGCGTCGATACAGACGGCATAACAGGCAATTGGACGGAATCGGCAATCTATTCGGTCATCACCATCATCTTCGGTGCGGCGTCTGTTTTGCTGTACCCTTTACCCGCTGTTATTTGACGCCCAAAGATCTTTGATTTGATCGCCCAGGGTCATGGGGTCAAAGGGTTTGGTGATCACGCCCAAGGCCCCCAGTTCCAGGTATTGACCAATTTCATGGGCCTGGACCTTGGCCGTCATGAAGATCACCGGGGTGTTGGCGAGTTCAGGAAGTTTTCTCAGCTCGGCAAAGGTCGTCGGACCATCCATACCCGGCATCATTACATCCAAAAGAATCAAGTCCGGAGCGAAACCTGGGGCCTTATCCAGTGCCTCTTGCCCAGAGCCGCAGGATTCCACGATAAAGCCGCCGACCAGCTCAAGCGTCATTTTGGCGACCTCTTGAATATCGGGTTCGTCATCAACGTGAAGGATGCGTTGTAAAGAGGTCATTGATCAGTCTCCATTTACGATACGGCGTTTAAACAGTCGAGTTGGGCGTTCACTTTCGAGTTTCAATGGAAGAGCGAATTGTCGCCAGCAAGCTTTCGTTTGTGGTTTTGGATTTAACCAGGACAGCCTTGATATTCTCTGCGGTTTTTTTGGATATTTCCTGCCCTGAGAACACGATGACCGGTATAGACTTGTTGTTTCCTTTTTGCAGAAACGGCAAGAGCTCCTCGCCAGCACCATCGGGAAGCATGAGGTCTAAAATAACCAGATCAAAGGCTTGCTGTTCCAAGAGGGACCTGGCTTTCGAAAGTGTCATGGCCGGGACGATCTCAGCGAGGCCACCAACAACAGAGGCGACAATCTGAACAATATCCGTATCATCCTCAACGTGAAGAATACGGGCTTTGCCGTTGGAAGACGAAGCCACAGCACGACGCAGGTCATCCGAAAGACGTTGTTGGTCAATCGGCTTTTCAATCCAGTCTATGATCCCGATCGCATCACCGTTTAATTCCACGGCCCCCTTGGTCGCATTGGCGGATATGACAATAATCGGAAGGTCTTTGGTTTTTGAATTCTGCCGAAGCTCCCGAAACAGCGTAATGCCGTCTTTGTCGGGCAAGCCAAGGTCCAGTGTCATCGCATCATAGGTTTTCTGAGCCAGCAATGCCTCGGCTTGCGCAGCCGTTTTTGCGATATCCGTGGTATAGCCATCCTGTTTGAGCATCAGATCAAGTAACGTTGAGATGTCGGAGTCATCCTCGCAGATTAGGATGTGGTATTGGGGATGATCAGATGCGGCCACCACGGGCACAGAGGGTTGGTCTTGCAATTGTGGTAGATCAAAGAAAAACGTCGACCCGGCATCAACCTCGCTATCAAAACCGATGGTGCCACCGTGTTGTTCGACGATGGCTTTGGTGATGTTCAAACCCAACCCGGTGCCGCCTTTTTGTCGGGTATCGGACGAGTCGGCCTGGGAAAATTTGCCAAATATTTTATCTTTAAAAGCTTCCGGAATGCCCGGCCCCTGATCGCGAACTGAAACCCGAAAAAAGTGGTCGAGTTGGATAAGTGAAATTTCGACCGTGCCTTCATCGGGCGAAAATTTCGCCGCATTGGACATCAAATTGGCCAGCACCTGCATCAGACGGTCCTGATCGCCATTCACGCGCGCCTCGCCACCCTCCGACGACAAAACAAAAGATGCCCCGTGTTCGGTCCCGTAACCTTTGTTGGCTTCAACCGCCTGTTCAAGCAGTCCATTCAGCTCGACCGGGGCCATGCGGAAATCCATCTTTCCGGCGGCAATTTTTTCAATGTCCAAGATGTCATTGATCAACCGCACCAACCGATCGCTGTTGGTATAGGCGATTTCCAGCATGCGGCTTAGTTTTTCCGGCAACTCGCCAACGGCCCCTGATTTAATCAGACCCAGTGAGCCCTTGATCGAGGTCAACGGCGTTCGCAGTTCATGGCTGACGGTTGAGATGAACTCCGTCTTGGTTTTTTCCGCCAGTTTACGTTCGGTGATATCTCTAACGATGCCCGTAAACATCGTTTTGTCACCGACCAACATGCGACTGACGGCCAATTCCATGGGGAACGTTGAACCGTCTTTACGTTGGCCAACCACTTCGCGGCCGCTGCCGATGATTTTAGCCACCCCGGAATTGTGATAATTATCAAGGTAACCATCATGTTCACTGTGATAAGGTTCGGGCATCAAGCATTTTACGTTTTTACCAACCACCTCCTCGGCACCGTACCCAAAAATGAATGCGGCTGCGGGGTTGTAGGTCTCGATTGTTCCTTTGGGATCAATCGTAATGATGCCGTCGAGAACCGTATCCAAAATCGCATGGGTCCGAGCTTGACTATCTTTAAAAAGTTGCGTCGTTTTCACTTTTTCGGTGACGTCGGTGGCAAACTTCATCACCTTGAAGGGCTTACCTTGGGAATCAAGAATGGGCGTGTAGGTCGCCTGAATCCAAACCTCACCACCATCTTTACGAATGCGTTTAAATTCTGCGGCCTGAAATTTGCCCTGATTAAGGGCTGCCCAGAAATCCTGATACGGTTGACTTACCGAAAATTCAGGCTCAACGAACATGCGGTGATGTGCGCCTTCAATTTCGTCAGGACGATAGCCAAAGCCCTCACAAAAATGATCATTCGCATCCAACAAAATGCCGTCCATCGAGAATTCAGCAACCATCTGAGAACTCGAAATCGCATCCAGAATTGCCGCATGAAGTTTCTCGGCTTGTTTTTGCTCGCCAATGTCTTTGACGATGCCGGTAAACATCGTTTTGTCATCGACCAACATGCGGCTGACCGCCAATTCCATGGGGAAGGTTGATCCATCTTTGCGCTGGCCTATCACTTCGCGGCCACTGCCGATGATTTTCGCGACGCCACTGTTATGAAAATTTTCAAGATAGCCATCATGTTCGCTGTGATAAGGCTCGGGCATCAGGCATTTTACGTTTTTGCCGATCACCTCCTCGGCATCGTAGCCAAAAATATGTGCCGCTGCCGGATTAAAGGTCTCGATTATACCCGCTGCATCAATGGTCACGATGCCATCCACCACCGTATCTAAGACGGCGCGCAAACGAGATTCTTGTGAGGCCAAGGCCTGAGCTGTGTCCAGCAGGTGGCTTTGCCCCAATTCTTGTTGAACACAATCGGCCAAGTCCCGCAGCATTTTGGCATCGTCTTCGCTCCAATCTCTTGGGGCGGGATCAATAACGCAAAGGGTGCCAACCGCAAAGCCGCGCGCCTCAAACAAAGGGGCTCCGGCATAAAAACGAATGTTGGGCGGCCCGGTAACCAAAGGGTTATCGACAAACCGTTCATCTTTGAGGGTGTCGGTGATGCAAAATATTTCTTTGCCTAAGATCGCGTGGCCGCAAAAAGAAATGTCGCGCGGCGTTTCACTCGCGTCCAACCCCTGCTTGGATTTGAACCATTGGCGTTCGGAATCAACCAAGCTGACCAGAGCGATGGAAACCTTAAAATGTTCCTTCGCCAACCGCGTAATGCGATTGAATCTTTCTTCAGGTTCGGTGTCGAGAATATTAAGCTGACACAACGCATTCAAACGTTCAACTTCATTGGCGGGCTGGGACGGTGACTTCATAACAAGCAACCTTTTACGTCAAGAATTTGCAAGAACCAAAAGTGCGTCTAAATCTAAGCAGGATTCCAGGTGTACGGCAAGGGCATCAAGGGTCGCCTCGACCGAGGCTTCATAAGACGGTCCGCGCGAACGGTCTTCGCGCAGCCGCTGTAAAAAGCCATGGCGAAAGGCATCGGCGGCAAACAGGCCGTGCACGTACGAGCCCATAATTTGCCCGTTAGCACTGATCGCTCCGTCTTCGCAGCCATCGGCCAAATGCAGCCACGGGGTGTGGCGGTCGGGGCCTTCGGTGAGGCCTAAATGTATTTCATAGCCCTTGATTTCACAGCCCGTTTTCGCCTCAACACCACACACCTCGGCCAGTGTTTTATCGTCGGTGAGCACCGTTTCGACATCCAACAAGCCAAGGCCTAGTTCTTCAGTCGGTTCGCCCTCAACCCCGTCGGGGTCCGAAAGGCGTTGCCCCAACATTTGATAGCCGCCACATAAGCCCACCACCAAACCGCCGCGATTGACGTGGGCCTTGATATCGACATCCCAATCTTCGGCCTTAAGGGTGCGCAAATCAGCAATCACCGATTTTGATCCAGCCAACACCACCACATCTAGGTCGCCGGGGATCGCTTGGCCCGCTTCGACCAAAATCACATCCACATCGTCTTCGGCCAACAGCGGATCTATATCGTCAAAATTTGCCAGGCGGGGGAATTTCAAAACCGCTATGCGGATGCGTTTTCCGTCCCCAGACCGCTGCCCGGTTTCGGCCCATTGCCCCAACGAAGCACTGTCTTCTTTGGGCAATTTTGCGGCCCCTGAAAACCACGTCACCAGCCCTAAGCCCGGCCACCCGGTGCGGGCTTCGATGTCGGTCATGGCGGGGGCAAACAAGGCCGGATCGCCGCGAAATTTATTGATGATAAAGCCTTTGATTAAGGCTTGTTCCGAAGGCATCAACACCGCATGGGTGCCAACAATCTGGGCAATCACGCCGCCTTTTTCCACATCACCCGCCAACACCACAGGAACTTTGGCGGCGGTGGCAAAACCCATGTTGGCGATGTCGCCCATGCGCAAGTTCACCTCCGCCGGGCTGCCAGCCCCTTCAACGATTACCAAATCGCATTGGCTTTTTAAGCGTTCAAAGGCAGCCAAAACGTCCGGCAACAAGGTCTCTTTGAAGGTGCGGAAATCTTTGGGTTGAACATGGCCCCGGACCTTGCCTGACACCACCAATTGCGCGCCGGTATCGGCTTCGGGTTTTAACAACACCGGATTCATGTCGGTGGTCGGAGCAACACCACAGGCCCGCGCTTGCAAGGCCTGAGCCCGGCCAATTTCCCCACCATCCACCGTAACGGCTGCATTGTTTGACATGTTTTGCGGTTTGAACGGCAAGACCTTTAGGCCACGTTTGGCAAACGCGCGACACAATCCCGCCACCAACAAAGACTTACCTGTGTCCGAGCCGGTGCCTTGGACCATAAACGTGCGTGTGGCGGAAGCCTTACTGACCATTGAGAATCGCGCGCAAACCATCCGCGGCCCCGTTTTGGGCTTGCCCTTGTAGCACGATTTCTTCAGGTGTTATGGGGCGGCCATAAAAGGCTTCGTTCAAATCATTGCGTTTGATCAAGGCCGCAGCTTCCAACGAGCCTCCGGCAAAGGCACCCATGCCCTGGGAAAAGGCCATGATGTCAGCACCAATGTTGGTGGTGGTCGAAGCCTCGACTCCAGCCCCCATGGTGCCAAAGGTCAGACCCAAATCGGCCCCCAGTTTGCCTTGATGGGCAATGATCGACGCCACCGCTTTTTGACTAAACAACAGCAACACCACATCAGTCGCCTGCGCCCCGATTTGAAAGCCAACGCTGCCCGCTGCCAAAAAATAATAAGCTGGATGGCCCCATTGGCCTGCCGCATTCTTTGCCAACAAGACCCCGTTTCCGCCTTCGGCGGCAACGATAAAGCCGCCCTTTAACAGACCGGGTAAAATCACCACCCCTTGGGCTTTGGGGAACAAGGCGCGAAAATCATTCATCACCACTTCGGGGGCTTTGTGCATATTTTCAAAGGCCACTTGCGCCGCCCCGAGAACTTGAGCCGCACGCTGATTGGCGCTCATCGGTTGTACCGAGGCACAGCCCGATACGAACGAAGCCACCAGAACCATCATCATAAAACGTGCGCGCATCACCAAATCCCTTTGCGAATCAAAGCCAGAATTAACTCTTGGGAAAATAGTAGCGCCTTTAATATTCGATGCCAACCTGTGCCTTCACCCCGGACCGGAACGGGTGTTTGATCTGGGTCATTTCGGTCACCAAATCTGCCGCATTGATCACCTCGTCAAGCGCATTCAGATCGGAAG
>Ga0316202_10000700_pt1 | contig 32588 bp, 34 predicted proteins | sample 3monrhotite_MG_FD_204934 | JGI IMG/M metagenome (GOLD analysis project Ga0316202, IMG submission 204934) | Microbial mat bacterial communities from mineral coupon in-situ incubated in ocean water Damariscotta River, Maine, United States -... | ecosystem: Environmental > Aquatic > Marine >...
TTGCTGCCGTGGTGTTTCTGCCGCCTACCCTGGTCGCCAGTATCTACGGTATGAATTTTGAGGCTATGCCCGAGTTGAAGTGGCTGCTCGGTTACCCCTGGGCGCTGGGACTGATGATTTTGTCCGGATTCGCGCCCTACTGGTATTTCAAGCGCAAAGGCTGGTTATAAATCGCGAAGAACTTTTAAATCGAAGAAGCAGAGAGATATCGATATGCAAAAAGATAGTTCCGCCACAACATGGGCTGAGACGCAAACGCGGGAAATTAGAACGGTCACTGTTGTCGGCAGCCTGCTGAATATTGTCCTGGCTGCGGTCAAACTCGCCATCGGATTTCTCAGTTCCAGCCAGGCGTTGATTGCTGATGGCGTTCATAGCTTGTCAGATTTATTGACCGACGTTGCCGTCTGGGCGGGCGCACGTCTGTGGACGGCACCGGCAGATGATTCTCATCCCTATGGGCATGGACGACTTGAAACCCTGATAAATTTTTTCATTGCCGCCATGCTTGGTGTGGTTGCACTTGGAATCGGCTGGGAAGCAATTGTCACCATTCATGAAAATCACGGCACCCCTCCTGGATGGTCGGCATTTTTTGTTGCTCTGATCGCAATTGCGGTCAAGGAATGGTTGTATCGCTGGACGGTGCTTAAGGGGAGAGAGATACGCTCTTCGGCAGTCATCGCCAATGCCTGGCATCATCGCTCCGACGCCATGAGTTCAATCCCGGTTGCGTTGGCGGTAGTTGCCGGACATTTTTTCCCAGAGCTGACCGCAATTGATCACGTTGCCGCTCTGATAGTCAGTATCTTGTTGCTTAAGGCAACCTGGGATATTGGTTGGCCTTGTATCCGGGAGTTAATGGAGGAGAACAGCTGCCACGAATTTGAGCTGACCTTACAGAATTTGGTACGTGAAAATCTCGCTATTGAAGGGATTCATGCGATCCGCTGTAAACGTCTTGGTAGTATGCACGCAGTTGATTTTCACCTGCAGTTTGCACCGCAGGCTGAGGTCGCTACAGCTCATGATCTCGCAGGTCAGTTTAAAGCGGCTTTTATGGAGCAACACCCCGAAGTCATTGATGTGCTTATCCATATTGAACCGACCCACGAAAGATAAGATTGCTAAAATTTACAGCCTGTTGAAGGTCAACGTGAGACCTAAGCGGCAACCCCGAACAAAGCACCCACTCCAGCGGTCAAGGCCATCGCCAGCGCCCCCCAAAAGGTCACCCGAATAGCCGCTTTGCTTCGGTTCGCCCCACCGGCATGGGCAGAGAGGCTGCCAAGCAACGCAAGAAAGATGAGTGAGGTCAGGGCAACGGTCGGAATGATGGCAGTTTTTGGAACCAATAGGGTTATTAGCAGGGGCATGACTGCGCCGACAGCGAATGTCCCAGCAGAAGCAAACGCAGCTTGAACTGGTCGGGCCGTCATCGTCTCGGAAATTCCCAATTCATCCCGGGCATGGGCTTCCAGGGCGTTGTGGGCGGTCAGTTGTTCGGCCACCTGCTTGGCCAGAGAGTTCTCCAAGCCCCGCCCGACGTAAATTGCCGTTAATTCTGCCAGCTCATGTTCCGGATCGTTCAACAGCTCTTGTTTCTCGCGGCCCAAATCAGCGTTTTCCGTATCTGATTGCGAGCTGACCGAAACATATTCACCCGCCGCCATTGACATGGCCCCAGCAACAAGACCTGCCACGCCAGCCACCAGAATGTTCCCGCGCGTCGCTTCTGCTGCGGCAACGCCAATTACGAGACTTGCGGTAGAAACAATTCCGTCGTTGGCTCCTAGGACTGCAGCCCGTAACCACCCGATATGTTGAGTCTTATGGTTTTCCGAATGTTCCATGTAAGATCCTTTTTGTCGAGTTAATCGCTATTATAAAAGTTGTCTTCTGATCAGATGATTTTGGATATTGAACTGTCACAGCTATGCATTGTAGCCCATTATTCATCTATTCCGAAAAACAAGTGACCGTTAGATCGCTTATTCTCTTCTGGGTTTAATGTCGATCCACCGGCGTCATTGTTATCCATTGTCTGAGCTAATCGACTCAAAATTTGAGTCGATTATGCGCCCATTCGACTCAGATATTTCTCTTTGTCAAAATCCGCAGGACCTGTTTTCATTCTTTGCCAAAAAAATCTCAATCACCTCAAGGTTTTTTCGGCTGGGCATATGTCTTCCGCTGAGCCAATCCGACAATTGCTCAGGATCACGACCCGTTTCAGCGCCGAGGTCTTCAAATGTTAGTCCGTTGACCTGTTTGTACCAAGCCAGCTTTTCAATGAGATCAGCAGGACAAGAGATAGGATTGTATCCAAGAAATTTGATAACGCGGGGAATGTAGCGAAGGTCGATAGTCCAGTTATGCTCCCAATTCCAGATGCTGGAAGTGGTTACGCCGATCTGTTCAGCGACATCTTTCTGGTACAATTCAAGCTCAAATCGGCGGCGGCGTAAGTGGTCACCGAGAGTGACTGGATTGTCGGTGAGTTCTTTAGGTAGCTGCTTTATAAGAGAAATTATTATTTTGTAGGCGGTTTTAACTGAGTCGAAATTGTTGGTAAAGGGGTACGCATCCCTGTCCCTGCGGTTTTCGCGGCGACTCCGCCGACGATTGCACCTGAACCCCACCTCTGCTGCAGCGTTACCGCAGCCGGCTTTCCGGCCCGCTGCTCGACCGTATCGATCTGCATATCGAGGTGCCACGTGTGCCGCACAAAGACCTCACCGATCAATCCCCCGCCGAAAGCAGCGCCACCATCCGCCAGCGCGTCAACCAGGCGCGCAAGATCCAGCGCGAGCGCCTGACCCCCTTCGGCCTGCACGCCAACAGCCAGATGCAGGCCAGGCATATCCGCAGATTCTGTAAGCTGGATGAAAAAGGCGATCAACTCCTCGAACAGGTCACCGACAAGCTTGGCCTTTCGGCGCGAAGCTTCACCCGTATCCTGAAACTGGCACGAACTATTGCTGATTTGGCGGAATCTGAGGGGATTCAGACTTTGCATCTGGCCGAGGCGATTCAGTATCGGGGGCTGGATCGGAAGTTGGGGTGATTTTGGTTAGTTGAATCCCAGAGGGAATGATGTCGTTAATATTGATTTCTGCGCTTTGTTTTCCAATAGCTTGTCTGCCAGCCATCAATTAATTCTTTTATGGCACCTTTAGGTATGATAATCTGACTACAGTGAATACACGTAGTCAAAGGGAGCAACCATGGCAACATCAATTCGTTTAGAACCAGAAGTTGAACAACGGTTGGATTTTCTCGCAACCCAAACCGGCCGAACCAAGGCTTTTTATCTGCGAGAACTTATCACGCGGGGAATGGAGGACCTTGAAGATTATTATCTGGCCGCCGATATTTTAGAAAGGGTTCGCAAGGGCGAGGAAGAAATTCTTTCGTCTGCCGAAGTGAGGAGAGCCCTTGAACTGGACAATTGAGTACACCAGAACGGCGGAAACCCAACTTCGCAAGTTAGACAAGCAGGTTGCCAGGCGCATACTCGACTATCTGGATGACAAAATTGCACCTCTTGATAATCCTAGAGCCAGAGGAAAAGCCCTTTCTGGATGTCTTGGGGAGCTGTGGCGCTATCGCGTTGGGGATTATCGGGTCATCTGTGAAATCCAGGATAATATTATGCGGATTCTGGTCGTAGAAGCAGGCCACCGCAAGCAGGTTTACAAGTGAGACTCTTCGTAATTCAGCAACCGTTGGTTTGAGTAAATTAAACTGATTGAGAAGCATTGCCAGTACCAAGGCTCTGTACACGATCTGCCAAGAAGGCCTCAATTTCTTCACGATTCCGCCGACAGGGTTTATGCCTGCCACTCAACCAATCCGCAAGTTGTTCTGGGTCGCGTCCCATCTCAGCTCCAAGCTGTTCCAAAGTCAGGCCGTTGACCCGTTTGTACCAAGCCAGTTTCCCCAGCAGATCATCCGGTTGGGGGATGGGATTGTAGCCAAGGAATTCAATGATCCGGGGGATGAAACGCAGATCAACCGACCCTCTGTTCTCCCAATTCCAGACCGTTGAAGTGGTGACGCCGAACCTGGCAGCGACACTTTTCTGATACATCCCAAGTTCCATTCTGCGTCGTCGCAGGTGGTCGCCAAGGGTGATGGGTTCGCGGGTGAATTCATCAAGCGGTAGAATAATAGGTGGAATTTCCATTTTTCCGGCAGTTTGATCAAACTTGAAATTGTTGGTAGAGGGGTCCACATCCCTATCCCTGCGGGTTCAGAGGAGATTCAGCTCACGACTGCATCTGTACCCCGCCGATTGCTGATCTCGCAGGTTCAGAGCAAATTCAGACATTGCATCTGGCGGAGGCAATTCAGTACCGGGGGGTGGATCGGAAGTTGGGGTAAGGGAGTTTTTTTAAGGATATGATGTTGGAAAATGCCCCATAAAAGCCAACAGTCTCCTAGTGGTAGTCTTCTTCCCGTTGGTGCCGCACCGCTAAAATGGTGACCGTCTTATTGTCTTCGATCTCAAACAGAACAACGTACCCCATGGCTCCAAACGAAATGATCATTTCACGTAGCAGCGGATTTTCGGAGGTTGCTTTTCGGCAAGTAAATGGGAAGTCTTGCAGAAACTCGACCCCCTTTTCAATTGCAGCAAGGGCTTTTCGAGCCGCTAAAAGATCTTGCTCCAGCAGAAAGCCATAGAGCCGCACAATGTCGTCTTTGGCCGCCTTGGTATAACGAATTTGGTAGCTCACTTTCGGTGGTTCTTTTCCGCATGAGCCAGCATCGAGTGCAACTCATCATTAACCGCCCCTGCTGAATAATACTCTCCTGTTTGCAGTGCTTCCTCTTTGGAGGCCAATCCTCGAGCGATAAACTCCTGCTGGACTTTACGCTGTTGAATACCTGCCCGTAATGATGCTTCCATAAAGCTGGAGAGTGTTTCCCCTTCCCGTAAAACATTTTTAGCGGCCTTACGCAGAGCAGGGTCAACTCTTAAGGATGGGATTGTGGCTGATTTCATGTTGCACCTCCATGCGTTGCAATTGCAATTCATTCTAGCAGAAAGGTCAACTCCAAGCAAAGTGTATCAGTCGACATGCAAATTTGACCCACTTAGAGCTTAAATCGGCGTTAAGCATTTACCCACTTCACTTCTGACTTCTGGTGTATTAACAGAGAGTTAAATCGTTTTCCATTCTCTAACCCAGTATGCCGATTCCTTGTCAAATTTGGATGTCGATCAACAGGTTGGCAACTTTGAAATTCCCCATCGGTTCTCAGCTTAAATTTTGATTGTATTAGTGGGGCTGTCGACAGGGCATCATGTGGGAGATCGTGCGTTGAGGTAGATAATTTCCTTAAGAAATATGAGACATTCCTGATATAGTAGATAGCCCATAGAAGACTACTAACCCGGTAGTTTTGATGTTAAATATGTTTTTTTGAACCCTATGGTTTTCGTGGTCGGTGCAAAGATGCGATCTGTTCTGTTTTTCATGTCGTGATCTGTTGGACACTAAGAGCAGACCATCCTCTTGTGACCATAAGACCGCAGGCTTAACAGCCATCAAAATTGAAGCCAATGTTAGTCCCTTACCGTTCTGTGCTAAAATTCAAATAATTCATTGAGTGAGGCCGCATGAACAGTGCAAGGGTTCAATATTTCAAACCTGGCGGGATCAACGGGCTGGAGGTGCTTACTTGCCAGGATGTCGATTACTGTTTTCCCCCTCACCTGCATGATGCCTACTGTATCTGGCTCAATACCTGTGGCGGCGAACACTACTTTCACAGCGGTAATTCCGACATTTTACAACCCGGTAGTTTCGGCATTATCGCTCCCGGTGAAGTTCATTCTAACCGTGCCTGCGAAAACAAAGACCGTGAACTGCTGACCTTTTATCTTGATCCCCAACAACTCCAGCAAATTGCAGCACAATGTTCAGGTAAAATAGCTTCTGAAATGGAATTTCGCACCGGCTTTCACAGCGATCTCGGATCACTACAGAATCTAGTCGCCTTGAGCCGACTGCTCAGCCATTCGTCCTCCATCCTGGAACAGCAATCCGCCTTTCTTAATGTCGTCGTTCAACTGGCCAGTCGCTTTGGGACACCCGTCACTCAGACCATGGATATTGGTTCTGAACAGCGAAGAACCGGTCAAATCATAGAAATATTTCACGCGCGACTGGCCGATGACTTCGGCTTGGAAGAGCTGGCCGCCACCATAGACTGTACCCCCTATCATCTCATTCGATTCTTCAAAAAAGCTGCTGGCCTCACCCCGCATGCATATTTAATTCAGGTACGGCTCGAGAAAGCCCGGCAATTGCTGAATGCTGGGCGTAGCATTGCCGATACGGCACTTGAAACCGGGTTCACCGACCAGAGTCACCTGACCCGCCATTTCAAAACCAAATTCGGTATCCCTCCCGGCCTTTATCGGCGTCAGGTCAGAAATACTCAGTAGGTCAATTTTGTACAAGAATCTCTCATTGCTGCACTGGTATTGATAAAACCAGAAACAGAAAGAGAGGTCAGATGAAAAAGAGACTACGGGAATTTCTGCCAGTTCGACAGCAGCGGCGACAGTTGCTGGCTATGGATGAGCGAATGCATCAGGACCTCGCAATCAGCCGGGTCGATGCGGAACAACTTGCCGGAAGGTTTCAACCTTCCAGGTGTCATGAATTGCCCAAGGGAGAACAAAGAGATGTCTAAAGAAACCAAACCTGTCGTCGCATTTGAAGATTCATTTGAAAAACTGGATGTACGAGTCGGTAGAGTTGTTGCGGTTGAGCATGAAGTTGGGACCCACAAGCCGACCTACAAAATGACGGTCGATTTCGGAAAGTATGGAGAACGTGTCAGCTACGGTCGTTTCACCCAGCACCCGATCGAAGAGGTGAAGGGGAGGCTGGTCTTGGGAGTGCTGAACTTTGAGCCTCGCCAAATGGGACCAGTGACTTCTGAAGTGTTAATATTGGGCGTTCAATACCCCAAGGCGGAAAGTGGTGAAGCAACATTTGTGTCACCAGCCATCGATGCAAAAGTAGGAAGCAAGTTGTTCTAGCGACATTACCCATCAATATCGGCAGAAAGCTTCGATTCTCACTATTCCGCGCAAGAACGGCCGTCTCGATATTTCGAGGTGGCCGTTTGTGTGTCTGACTAATGGCGGTTTTACGACGGTTGAATAGATAGAGCATTAGCCTTTCAGGCGATCAAATAAATTTTGTCCGGTCGTCTCTGCTTTTTGTAAGCGGTTATGGTCAGCTTTAATGCTACCGGCCTCAAAAAACCCAAAGGCTTTTACCGAATCGGTGACATCCATTCCAATGTCCTTAGAAAAATCAGTCAGTAGCGACAGGGTGTTTCCCATCGCGGATTCTTCAGATTGCTCGCAAATAGCCGCAGTAACGCAGGCTTTTCCTGTGCTCTGATATTTTCCGATCCATTCTTTGCGGTTGACGGGAAACTGGATGAGACTGTAACAACGGTCAATAAAGCGTTTCATGTCGGAGGTGACTGAATACCAGTAGGTTGGAGAAGCGAGGACTATCCCATCTGCTTCATCTATCTTCTCGACAATCTGGGCAAAATCATCCTTGATTATACATTCCCAGGAGTTGCGACACCCCTCACATCCGGTACAAGCACCAATATCGTAGTCACCAAGCGAAATCGATTCTATTTGCGCTCCTGCCTTTTTAGCAGGCGCTAGTAGCGATTGAATGAGACATTCCGTATTACCATTTTTCCTTCTACTGCCATTAATAGCTAGAACCTTCAAAAGCACACCTCTTAACTCTCTGGAATCCACATAAATCTAGATCATCGCCAACCTACCGCAATTGAAGTTGAAGATCAAAGTCTGGTTGTCTCAAATGTAATGTCACTGAATTTAAGGGGTCATAAGCGACTAATGTGACCTGTGTTCCAGAGTGGAAAAGGCCCGTGCCATCCAGCGGGAACGTCTTGCGTCTTATGGCCTGCATGCGAATTCTGCCATGGCCGCCAGGTATATCCGCAAATTCTATCCTCTCGATGGGGCAGGGCAAAAACTGCTGGAGCTGGTGGTCGATAAACTCGGTATGTCAGCTCGTAGTTACAGCCGGATTCTCAAGGTGGCACGAACTATTGCGGATTTAGCAAGATCAGAGCAGATTCAGACGCTTCATTTGACAGAGGCAATCCAGTATCGGGGGTTGGACCGGAAGTTGGGGTGAGCCTGTTTTACCTTATCGATGACTTTATTCGTTCGATCGATTGTTAATCACTTCAAGAGGCTGTTCCATGAATAAAACGATCAACTTCCCTAAATCCATCTGGGCCAATAACTGTTTCCAGCATAATTTTAGCAACCTCGATCGACTGGGCCGGTCCGGCGCAGGAAATAATGCGGTTAGAAATCTCAATTGGCCCTGAAGTCGGAATAGCACCAAGTTCCTTTAATCGACCAAGGTTATCGTGGTTACGGCTGAAGGCATAGCTGGTTGCTTTTTCCCCTTGCAGCAAGCCAGCCTCGGCAACCGGCAATATACCGACACACATGGTCGCGATGGTTCCACCCTGGGCGTGGATGGCTATGGCCAGATCTCGGAGTGGTTGACAATAGGCCTCATTTCTGTTTCTACGGTTTAATTCATCAATGTATGGACTCGTGCTTCAACTGAAACACTGACTTACACGCCTCAGGTTTTACCCGGAGCCGGTTCCGGGGCCTTCCTTTCGGTAAGTGGCGCTACCACCGCCTCTGTGGCAAACTTGCCGTCGAATAGAGCGCGGGTTTTGAAGGCATTGACGGTCATGGCGATAGCCGCCACCTCCCTCAGCTCTTCTTTCGATGCTCCGGCTTGCCCCGCAACTGCGAGGCCGAAGTCCGTTCAGGGATCGCACCCGGCGGCCAGGGCTGCCCCCAGCGCCACCAACTGCTTGGTTTTATGGTCGAGATGACCGGGTGCCAAGGCGGCATCCATAAATGTTTGAAATTTATCCAACGGATCACTCAAAACAACCTCCTCACAGGGGTCAAGTTCCCAGGTTTCCGGGACCGGTCCTTTTTTCAGGGTGACGCAAAACAGGTCTCGGGGCAGACTGCCTTCTTCGATGCGATCAATCTTCATAACCTCATAGCTCTTTGCCAGTTGCTGGATCTTGCCCTCGGTGAAGAAGTGGACAACGAATTCGCCGATTTGGTAAATGTCTTCGCCGAGGTGGGTACCGGTTCGATAGTGTTGATCGAAGTTACTGCGTACCGAGTAGACGGCCAACCCTCCCGGTTTAAGGATGCGATGGGTCTCGCGCAGGATAAAGGCAATCTCTGCGGTGGAAAGTTCCATGCAGAGCAGCATGTGTGAGTAGCAGGCATCGAAAGACGCGTCGGCGAACGGAAGTGGTTCCCTCAGGTCTTGAACCTGCGCGCGCAACCGGGAAGAGATTCCAGTTTCTGCCGCTTTTTCATTTACCTCATCCACGGCCGATTTCGCGTAGTCAAGGCCGGTTACATCGATCCCATTTTGAGCAAACAGGAAACTGTCCCGTCCTTGGCCACAACCCAGCTCCAACAGCGAATGCACACCATTTTGCTGAAAGAGAACCAGAGACTCTGTAGCAAATTGACTCGGTTCATCGCCGAAGAAAGCCCCGGAACCGGTGAAAACGTCATCCCAGTGAGATTTCTGATCGCTGTTCATAGTTTCTCCGTATCAGTTGAGCGCTCAAACAGCATACCGTAATGATAGGGCGGTAGAGCAATGAGCCCCGGTGACAAGAGGTGGAACCCGGCTGCTTCCGTCCAGGTTTGACATTGCTCAGGGCGGGGGCGGATTTCCATCGAGGGTCCACGCGGGGTGGTTGCGTCATAATTCCAGTGCATAATGGCCAGCCTGCCATGCGCGGCCAGGATTCGGCTGGCTTCATTCAACAACAGTTCGGGGTGTTCACAATGGAGGATATTGAAGAGCATGACATAGTCGACACTGCCATCAGCCAGGCCCGTCCCTTCTTTGACGAAGTCGCACAACCGGGTCTGAACGTTAGCGAGACCTGCCTGTTGCGCCTTGCTTGCCGTGACAGCCACCATCTCTGGGGCGATGTCGATGGCGTAGACTGTGCCTGCGACAACCCGTGCTGCGGGAATTGAGAAGGTCCCGTAGCCGCAACCAAATGCGACCAGATCACCGGTCTCCGGGGTCAGAGCGAGCTTTGCAAAGATCTTCTCAGGGTTGAAAAACTCGGCCCACATCTCCTCTTCGGGCATGCCGCTTTCCCTGGTTTTCATCGACGTGCTCCCTGTTTGGTGGCATCTCTTAGTGCCCCGAGACAACATGCAATCACCCTGTGGTTGATATCCTCCGCCCCTTTGTGAAAATCGTTGTCGCCGGTGGCCATGGTGTTGGTCACATGTAGCAATGAGGCAATTTCAACCTTTTTGACCTGAGCCAGTGCCATCAAAGCCGCAGCCTCCATCTCAACGGTCTGTACTCCGCTGGCACGATGTCGCTCGATCTGTGAAGCGGTTTCCCGATAGGGAGCATCCGTGGTCCAGGTCGTTCCACGGTAGACCGGTAACCCACAGCTTTCCGCATGGCGGGCCAGGATCTCCGGCAATTGGCCTCTTGCGTCAACCGAGGGTGCTGGCGGGAGGTAATGATAAGAGGTGCCTTCATCGCGGATTGCCCGCTCTGGAACCATCAGATAGGGGGGCGACAGTTGATTGCCGATCGATCCGGCAGAACTGTAGCCGATCAGATGGCAGCAGCCAGCGGCGATCAACTGCTCGCTGACCAGTACCGCAAAAGAGGCCCCGACCGTGCCACCGATCAGGCCCATTTCGAATCCATCCTGCTCAATCACCAGCAGCGAGGTATGGAAACAGGGCCAATCCGGTACGGTTTGCGCGCCGAAGTGTTCCTGCGCCACTGCCACCAACTCACCATCAAAGTCGAGCAGGCAGCACGCCGGTAGTTTACTGCGCCTCCCCCCTTTCATAGTGGATGCCTGAGCGAGCAGATTCTCGGGCAGAAAAACCGAAGGTTCTTCTGTCGGATGAGTAAGTAGCGGGAGCTTTTGCTCGTCTTTCTTTGGCATATTATTCTTTCACCGAGGCACGCAATCTGCCTGACATTTTAATGAGTCCAGTCAATAACCTGAATATCATCACCAATTGATTTTTTGATCGCTTGACGCATCATCTTAAAGTGCGGACAAGGCATGCCGATCGGATTTCCCTTGCTGATACAGGAGGCAAACACAACTGCCTGTGCACCTCTGTCGACCAAGGTTTTAGCGCGAGCCACGGCTCTTTTGCCGGGGCAACCACCACAGGAAACAAAACCGATGATCTCAACCGGACCCGTTTCATCAAAAGCCTGTTTGCCTTCTTTGGCCACCTTGAAATCAGTGGTTCCCGGACAATAATCTTCGGTTTGTTGACAGCGGATGATACCGACTTTCATATTTTGTTCACCTCATTGGTTCGTTGGTTGGCCAGGGTCACTGTTTTGGAGATTTGCTGCCACAGGTATTCATTGTTTCGTTATTGCTGACCACTCTCAAGCTCCTGAGAGAAAACTTAAAATAGGTCAAGAGGCGACTCTTGCGCTCCTTTGGCGGCCTTCGAGTCTTACTTCATCACAATTTCGCTCTACGGTCGGGTACTCACAGGAGAGGAATCGGAGGAGTTCTTCTGCTAATGACGGGCGTAACAGGTAGTAGCAACGCAACTGACCATCCTCGTAGAAATCAACTATCCGATTCCGGCGTAACACCAGTAAGTGCTGGGAGACATTTGGTTGGGGGATTTCCAGGAGGTCCTGGATGTCGGTCACGCATTTTGCACCGGCGATCAGTTCCTCAAGAATCTGCAGGCGAACCGGATGAGCAAGTTGCCTCAACAATTCAGTTTTTTCATGAATACTCAGATTTTTCATCGGTATCGAAGCTCCCAGTACGTATAATAGTATCAATATATAATATGTTGATTATATATCTGTCAATCTCTCTTCCTGAGGATTTTTATAATGCACAGGACACCCACAATTGCCACTTTGTGAACTTTTTATGAGGCACCTATTTCAAATCAAAATAAGCCTCAGTCTGTTTATGCGGGCAGCTCTGTCGTGACAGAAGGAAGTGTCAAATTTTCCAATGTCAAATTTTCTTTGTTAAACTTAAGCGTGCAAAATGGGAGCAGCCGCTGGAAGAAAGGAATAAGCCATGTACGGAAACGGGATGATGGACGGGATGCCTATGATGGGAGGCGTTGGCTGGATTTTCATGCTGCTGTTCTGGGGGTTCGCTATTGCCGGAATCGTTTTTACGGTGCGGTGGTTTCTCTCCAGGGGAAAATCAGGAAATGAAGATAACCCGCACCAGTCGCCGCTCGATATTCTCAAGAGCCGGTACGCCCGTGGAGAGATCACCGAAGAGGAATATAATCGGATGAAAAAGGATCTGGAGTAAAATAGATCGGCTAGGGACTTCAGGGGTGCCCTTGCCGATCCGAAGGCTTGCTTTGTCAGTACGCCACATAGACATCCGGGTTTTCGAGGAGTTCCACCATTTTCTTCAACCCGATGGGTTTCACCGCCTGCTCGATCTCATCATCTCCGATCTTATAGAGCAGCATCATGGTTTGGTTGGCATAGAGTTCGATCCCTTTTTGGCCAAGAAAGCGAACATACTCGCCGTAATCATGCGGAACCTCATTCAGGGGAATCCCCAACTGAGCGACCAGCGACTTACGTTCTCGTTCCGGCAATGCCGCCTTGTCGAGAGGGGTCTTGTCGCCACCGAACATCCCCCCCTTTTTAAGCGCCGTCACTCCACTGGCATCAAACAGGATTGTCACTTTGTAACCTTTCGCCAGCGCGGCCCAGGCGACATTCGGTACCGCGCAGATCTGGGCGTCATCCAGGCTCATGGAAGTCTTGGCGTGAATCAAAAAGGTTTTGCCATCACCGCTACCGGCCAGGACGAGAGTAGCAATCAGGGTCAAGCCAACTAGTATTAACAGAATGTTGATCGGCATCCAAATTTGACCCGGCATCGGCATGCTGTGTCCGAGGGGGTGCAACGATTTAACTCTTTGTTAATACGTCAGAAGTCAGAATTCAGAAGTTAAGTGGGTCAATGTTCAACGCCGAGTTCATCTCTAAAAGGGTTAAATTTGGATGCCGACTGACACACTTATCAGGAACTCTTAGATATGTCCGAACAAGAATCCTCAGCAACCATCAGAGCGCGGGTTGAGATAGCACGAAACATTCAGCGTGAACGCCTTGCATCCTTCGGACTTCACTCCAATTCTGCCATGGCCGCCCGGCACATACGCAAGTTTTGCCCGGTTGTGAATAGGGACACAAGCTGCTGGAGATGGTCACAGATCGGCTAGCAGCCTGTCGGACTACATGATAGGGCTATCGGCAAGAAGTTACAGCCGGATACTCAAAGTGGCTCGGACGATTGCTGATTTAGCGGGGGAGAAGAACATCCAACATCCGCATCTGGCTGAGGCGATTCAGTGTCGGGGGTTGGATCGGAAAACCCTTTGAAGCTAGAGGACTTGTCCTTAATGAATTTGAATCCCGGTTTTGACCATGAAGTCAACGCTGAAAATATACCAATACCCTTTTCTCCTGCCCCCCAATTCCGACTTTTTGCGTACAGGCTAGTTCGCTTCGAAATTCTCCGTCAAAAGTAAAACCCTGATTTTTGATAAACAGAAACTGTGTGATTTATTGTCCCATCACGTTAGTAAAAACTATGGACTTTAGTCCAAGTCTTTCAGGGGGAGAAGGGACGAAGTTGTTGATAGGGGACTTTCAGTCCCCATAGGAACCTATGCACTTTCAGTGCATAGTGGTTCAGTCTTGGTGTGTTGTCTCTACTTTCCCAGGTTACTTCAGCAATTAAAGGCACAAGATGATACGCCCCTTCATATTGGCTTAAGGTGGCTCTGACTATATGTGGACTCCTAAAAGTAAAAGAGGGAGATGTTGACCCATCGTTGAACCTATTTTCAGCCACCGGATAGGTTTACCGAACACTTGGACTGGTGGTGATTTAGCTGGAGATACAACATGAAAAATTTATTGCTTAGAGTTCCCGAAGTAACGCTTTTGTTCTGGGTTGTAAAAGTTCTATCAACCACGGTCGGTGAAACTGGGGCAGATTTTCTTTCTACTGGTTTTGGCCTTGGGTTGAATGGAACGACTTTATTTATGAGTATTTTATTGGCGGTCTCTCTCTTTATTCAACTTAATTTACAGCGATATGTCCCTGCGAGTTACTGGACCGTTGTGGTGTTGATGAGTATTGTCGGCACTCTAATTACAGATATGTTTGTTGAAAATTTTGGAGTAAGCCTGGTAACGCTGAGTATCGTGTTCACGATAACCATGCTTGCTGGATTTGCGATATGGTATAGGTCTGAAAAAACACTATCAATTCATTCAATCGACACCACAAAAAGAGAAGTTTATTACTGGATAATTATTTTATTAGCATTTGCCCTTGGAACAGGTGCTGGCGATCTCATCTCTGAAGGGATCAACCTTGGCTATGGCGTTGCACTCCTGACTTTTTCCCTGTCAATAGCGGTGGTAGCATTTGGCTATTATGGCCTGAAAATGAATAGTACCCTTACTTTTTGGATGGTTTTTATTCTGACCCGACCTCTTGGAGCTTCTTTAGGCGATTTCATGATTCAAGCAAAAGTAGATGGTGGGTTGGGCATAGGCATGACCCCGGTGAACATTCTTTTTCTATCGGTGATTGTCAGCTTGGTTGCCTTTATGACCCTCAAAGTGAAATCTGTTGTCCCTGTAATAGAAGGTTCGAGAATGCGGGCAGATAGCGAGTAATAATTCCCCAGACCGCTAAAGAGAAGCCTTCTCCATGCAAAGGGCTTCTCTTTAGCGACGCGTTAAGCAATTAACTTTAGTTTGAGCGTATCCCTTTCTGCCGACCGGACACATAACTCTTCCCGAAGGCTGGAGTCGGCATGGCATCTCTAGAAAAATGTAGAATCCCAATCTGCATACAAAAATTTGCTCCCAGTATCGCCATTTTCTGTTTGTTTATCATCGGGATTCTTGTCCTCTACCGGACGATGCACCAGATCAACATTCGCGATATCTACACCCAGATACGCGCATTACCTGTTTCACAGGTCCAGCTGGCCATTCTTTTCACGGTCCTCGGCTATGCTTCTTTGATCGGCTATGACTGGTCAGCGCTGCGTTATGTTGACAAAAAGCTACCTCTTCCACTGGTTGCCTTCACCTCATTTATCGGCTTCTCATTGAGCAACACCATCGGCGTGAGCTGGCTTTCGGGTGGCGCAATTCGCTACCGTCTTTACTCCCGGGTCGGTTTAAATGCCAAAGAAATAGCCCTGATCATTGCCTTTTGTACCATCGGTTTTGGTCTGGGTGAAACCCTGGTCGGCGGGCTCGCCATTGTTGCTCACCCGGATGTTTTTAGCGCCCATTCTCCTTTTTCGCCGGGCGTAATCCGCGGGGTTGTTATTCTCCTGCTGGCGGGCGCGCTGGCCGCCATCTTTTTTAGAAGTCAGCATCAGGGGGAGATCAAATTGGGGAGCAAGACGTTCCGGATCCCCAGCGTTAACATCCTGAGCGGCCAGATAATTTTTTCCATGCTGGATATCGGTTTTGCCGGCGCAACGCTCTATATCCTTCTGCCAGAGAACAGTTTTCCTTTCCTGAGTTTTCTGGCGATCTTTGCCATTGCACTGGTCGCTGGCGTTCTCAGCCATGTCCCTGGCGGGGTTGGTGTATTTGAGGCGGTGATGGCGACGGCCCTGCATCGCTATGTGCCCCTTGAAGGTCTGACCGCGGCACTGATCAGTTTTCGGGCCGTGTATTATCTGCTCCCTTTTATCGCCGGGATTCTGCTGCTCACCAGCAACGAAACGCTCAACTCATTCAAACATCACTGGCTGACCGGCTATGAAACGCTGGAGACTGGGGTCAACCTCACGGGAAAGGTTGCACGCAGCGCTATCCCTTCAGCTTTGGCGGGGCTGACATTCATCGCTGGTACTATCCTGCTCTTTGGCAGTTCAGTCCCCCTGTCTGCCGGGTCACTGCAACTGCTTGAGGATGTTTTTCCGGTTGAGTTGTTTGAACTCTCACATATTTTTGGTGGTGTCACCGGAGTCATGCTCATTGTTTTATCATTCTCCCTCTGGCAACGCGTGCGGGCTGCGCTCTGGATCAGCAGCTTTCTATTCATCGTCGGTGCCGTTCTGTCTTATCTGCAAACCCTCGATTATGATCGCGCGCTCTTCATGTTGTTGGCGCTGTTTCTCTTATATGCTGGCCAGAAGCAGTTCTATCGTCGGGCCAAACTGTTCTCGAGCAGGCCAGATGCCAAATGGATCCTGCTGACGCTTGCCGCGCTGGCCAGCTTTACCTGGTTGCTGTTGTTCTCCTTCAAGGCCACCCCCTATCAGAGTGAGCTCTGGTGGAAACTCGCGTTTGATGCTCAGGCCCCCCGGGGGATGCGGACCGCGCTTTTCTCGATTTCGGCGTTTCTCATCCTTTATACCTTGACCGCCTTGCGTCCCCCTAAGCAGCAGCCCCGGGTGTCCGACAAGGGTGCGCTCGACCTGGCCAGACGCATTATTCAAAAACAGGACAACGCCGATGGCAACCTCGCCTTAACCGACGACAAATCTTTCCTGTTTTCCGAAAACGAAAATAGCTTCATCATGTTTTCCAAGCATATGCGCAGCTGGGTGGCCCTGGGTGATCCGGTCGGTTCCTCGGCAGCTGAGAAGATCGATCTGATCTGGGAGTTCAAAAGCATGGCGAAACAAGAGCAATCCCATGCCGTGTTCTATCAAGTCAGCAAGGAACACATGGACTGGTACATTGATGCTGGTTTCAACCTGTTCAAACTCGGCGAAGAAGCCCGTATCAAGCTACAGGACTTTACTCTGGACGGACCGAGCAAGAGCAAATTGCGGCAGGCACACAGCAAAGCCCTGCGCGCCGGCCTATCCTTTCGTATTGCCTATCCTCCACACAACGCTGACTTACTCAGAGAATTGTCAAACATCTCAGAAGAATGGTTAAGTCTGAAAAAAGTCCGCGAAAAAAGATTTTCATTAGGTCGCTTCAGCGATGCTTACATGAACGAATTCCCCTTGGCGCTGGTCTATGAAAACGCTCATATTTCGGCTTTTGCCAACGTCTTTGTTACGCAGACAAAGGCAGAAGCCACGATTGACCTGATGAGACACCTGCCAACAGCCGAAAAGATCACCATGGATTACCTGTTCATTGAGTTGATGCTGGCACTGAAGGCCGAAAATTATTCAGAATTCAGCCTGGGGATGGCACCTCTTTCAGGCCTCTCTGAACATGAAGGCGCGCGGCTTTGGGATCGATTCGGGCAATTGATCTATAAAAAAGGCAAACCTTTCTATAATTTCGAAGGGTTACGAAGCTTTAAAAGCAAGTTCAATCCTTTCTGGACGCCACGCTATCTGGCGACAACTAAAAAGGGTGCAAAACCCTTCTTGACCATGGTCGATATCGCTGCTCTGACCAGTGATGGAGTTAAGGGTGTTTTTAGGAAATAATTACCTTTAAGCAGATAATTAGAGCACTAAATCCACTTTCTATGTCCCACGCGAATTACAGCCAGCTAGGCTCGCATACACCACACTTCCTCTTCTGACGACTTGGAAATACGCCCTTCATATTGGCTTAAGGTTGTCACTGTACGTTGTCTGGTATGGAAAACCGGCGATGGACATCAATTGGGTGTCGCAGCCGAATCTTACATGGGACGTGGGGAAATGACTTTTAAATCTATATGTACCGTCCTTGCTTGGCTTGCGGTCTGCACAGTCCCGGGACTTGCGCTGGCTCAAAATAGCCTGACTCTGGAACAGAGCATTGCAGCGGTTAAAAAGCTGAATCCTGGACTTGGTATCGAAAAGCAAAACATTCTCACGCGCGCTATCGATGTCAATAAATCCAGGGCAGATGCGCTGCCTACCCTCAACCTGACCAGTGACTACGAGTATCTTCTCGGCGTAAATGCTTTAAAAAATTCAGTGGATCTCTCCTGGGACTTTGCTGCGCGGGCAAAAAACTCCGGTGCCCCCCAACAGTTAAGACTCAAGGCTGCTAAAAAGCAGAAAGCCGCAACTGAAGCACTTCTGGTCTATCGGGTTAAAGCTGGCTACTACACGCTCATGCAGGTCAAACAGGAACTGGCTATTCTGCAAAAGAACCATGAACTCCTCGTCCAGCAGCGGTCAGTTACGGCTCAACTGGTGTCCTCTCAGTTGAAGCTGGATAGCGCACTTTCCCGGATTGACGATCAGCTCAACACCATCACAAACAAAATCCTCATCAAGCGGGGGGTCGTCATTCAAACGCGTTCGGCCCTGCTCCATCTGATCAATATACCGGATACCAGAGGGATCACCTTTGCCGACTGTGAAAAGCTGTCTATCCCCCTTCCGAGTCGCTCGATGGTCATGGACAAAGCTTTAACCTCTCCCGAGATTCAAGGCTTAGACCTTGAACAGCAAGCCCTCGTCGCATCGGTAAACCGTCCTTGGATGGACAAACTACCAGTCATGACCCTAAGTACCGGCTACCAGCAGGAATGGCCCGTCGCCAACAACGGAACGAACGTCCACCTCGTTTTCTCGTTCCCCCTGATGGATATGGGCCGTTCAAGGGCCAGAAATGCGGGGGCTGAAGCTCTGGCGACAAAAAAGAAGCTGGAGGTTCGGCAAAAGCTTAAAGCGCTGACGGAGCGTATCTCCAGTCTTTATGAACAGGCGGAACTGAACCGAACCATGTTTATGGCCTATCAAAAAACCCATGCTCATCGTCTGAAAACTTTAAAATTAGCCAACAGCGAATATGAATCAGGGTTGATAACCGAATCAGAACTGATCAACACCCAGCGAGACAGCATTGATACTGAATTGCAGATGAATAAAACCTTTTACGATTATATGACGCTGTTGGCAGAAATTAATTACCGTCAGGGGGTCGTACAATGAAGAAACTTGGTCTGCTTTTCACGATTCTTTTGGCACTCTCACTGCCCCTGTTGGCGGAAGCTGGGGGAGATCCGGGGATGCCGGTTGAGGTGCAGAAGGTCAGCCTGCACCTTTTGAAGGAAGACCTCCCGGCCATAGGGGTGGTCAAAGCTACGCAGGACATCAAAGTTTCCTCCCAGTACGGCGGCCGGATTATCCAGCTGAATGTGCGCCTTGGGGCTTATGTAAAACAGAATGCGATAATTGCCAGCCTCAGGAAAAAAGAAGCTGAAGCCCTGTACGACAGCGGTAATCGCGGCATCAAAGACCTCAATATTCGTGCTCCTATCGCTGGTTATGTCGCTGAAATCTATAGTTTCCCCGGAGAAGTCGCCACCGTGGGCCAGCCTTTGATCAGGCTTATCTCCGCCGAAAACAACTACCTCAGCTTGAACCTGTCTGGTGACTTTTTATCCCGGATTAAACAAGGGACTCCTCTGGCCATCAGTAGAGATGGACAGGAATACCCCAGCGTCATCGAGGCCATCATCCCGGTTACTGATACAGCAAGCGGAACTTTTAGCGCTATTGCATCGCTAAAAACCCCGAAACTTTATCCAGGGATTGCCTGTCAGGTTATTTTACATCTGACTGAAAAGAAGGCGCTGGCGGTTCCACGCGCAGCCGTTCTCACGCGGGAGGGTGAGAAGATTGTCTTTGTTATCGCCGCGAACAAAGCTGTAAGGCGGGTCGTTGAAACAGGGATTCGAACTGATAAGCTGATTGAGATAACCAAAGGCATTAAGGTCGGCGAAACTGTCGCTATTCTTGGGAATTATGAGTTGGCTGACGGCATGAGCGTGCGGATTGAAACCAGATGAAGAAGCTGATCATTCTCATTCTCGACAACCGAAAAGCCATAACTTTCATTGTTTTTATCTTGGCACTGTTGGGCGGGTACTCTCTGCTGACTATGACGCAATCGGTGTTCCCGAAGGTGACTTTTCCGCAAATGGTCATCCGGGCAGACCGGGGTTTCGCGCCCTTAAACGATATGGAGCTCTTTGTCACCAAGCCGCTGGAAGATGGTCTGGGTTCCATTTCGGGGGTCAAGGTTATTACCTCCAAAACCTACCAGGGTTCTGCTGAACTCAATGTGACGTTCAACTGGGGCGTAGATCTCACACAGGCATACCAGTCGGTGCTCGCCAAATCTGGAGAGATCAAAGCTCTATTGCCGCCTGACACAAAAATAAAAATCACCCAGCTGACAACCAGTGCTTTCTCTGTCGCTGGTTTCAGCCTCTACTCGGACAAGGCCTCTCTGCTTTCACTCAGAAATTACGCGGTTAATGATATCAAGCCCCTCCTGGAGAGAGTCACTGGCGTTGACAGGGTTGAGGTGATCGGCGGGGTCCGCGCAGAGTATCAAGTTGTCCTCCAGCCTGAGAAACTGCTCCAATACCATCTCAACCCACAAACAATAATCACAGCGGTCAAACAGTCGAATAAAATCTCTTTTCTGGGCACGGTCACCGAGGAGTACAAACTGTTTTTAGGAATAGCAGATACCCAATTGAAGGGTGCTGCCGACCTCGAAACAATTATTGTCGCTCGGCAGGCGGGAAACCCTGTTTACTTGAACCAGGTCGCTCAGATTTTTGAGGGGACAACCGCCCAGGTAATCTCGACCTCAACCGATGGCCATCCGGCGGTCCTGTTTAATATCACCAAGCACCCGGATGCCAATGTGATAAAAGTTTCGCAGGCGGTCACCGCAGCGTTGGCCAGTATGCAGAAAAAACTTCCCCCTGAGATGCAGATCTCAAAATGGTACGATCTGTCAGAATTCGTGCAGAAATCTATTCACGGGGTGGCCTTCAACCTGGTGACTGGTATCCTCATCATTTCACTGGTGGTCTTTGTGATGCTTCGGCGGGTCAGAACCTCACTACCGCTGATCATTTTTATGCCTCTGACCTTGGTGATCAGCCTGCTGGTAATGAAAACCTTGGGTTTAAGTCTGAACATCATGACCTTGGGTGGACTGACTGCGGCGATCGGGATTCTGGTCGACAACGCGAGCGTGGTGGTTGAAAACATTTCGCGGTATTACGATCAGGGATGTGACACAAAAACCGCCATCATTGATGGTACGGCCGAAGTCATTCCGCCGCTGATTGCCGCAACCCTGACCACCATCGCCGTGTTTATCCCGATGATCATGCTCGATGGAGTTTCCGGCTTCTTCTTCAAGGCTTCATCGACCACCATCGCGATCTCCCTGACCCTTTCGCTCTTCCTGGCCATTGTTTTTATTCCGATTATGGTGCTGCATTTTTTTGGTCCAAACAAAAGCCCGGTTGCGGCCGCGGTGCAAGAGGGACTTCTTCAACGCACCTATAAAATAGTTCTAGGTGCAACGTTGAAACGCTCAGGAATCATCGTCCTGCTCAGTCTCCTTATGGCTGGTTCCGCCGGGTTCGTATTCACCCGACTACCAACCAGTTTTCTGCCGGTCTGGGACGAGGGCACTTTCATTATGGACCTGGATACAGACCCGGGAACATCGCTGGCAGAGATGAGTCGAATTGTCGATGGCGTCGAAAAAGTCATTCAGAACATCCCGGAGATAAAAACTTACTCGCGCCAGACCGGTGATGAGGCGGTCCGGCCGAATGAAGCGCACTTCTATATGCATCCGCAACCGCTACAGGGGCAGACGTCGATCTCAGTGTTCGATGTTATGGATAAGCTTGAAAGCGAACTGGCGCAGGTTTATCCGGAGTTGAATGTGGACCTGCACCAAATTCTGCCGGATCGTTTTATCGACTTAAGTGGTCGGCAGAATGCGGTCATTATTAAACTGACCGGCAACCGGCAAGAAGATCTGGTTACTGCGTTTGGTACCGTCAAAACTGCGCTCGAAAAAATCCCCGCTATTCAGAAGGTCAAGGGGAAACTGCCAGACAATGCCCCTGAGTTCCGGGTTGAGTTGCGCAAGGACGCAGTCGGCAGGGCCGGGTTGAACCAAATGCAAGTTTCCGCACAGCTCAAAACTGCGCTGGCCGGGACCATTGCGACAGATGTTGTGCAGGGCGTGCAGCGGGTTGAGGTGCGGGTGCGCTATCCGAAAAGGTATACAAAATATCTGGAACAATTACCCGCGTTGCCTATTTTTACCCCCGCCGGCCAGTCGTTGCCGCTCTCCTCGGTCGCCGAGGTCAAGGTCGAGGACCGGCCGCGCATCTCTTATCATGAAAACGGCAGCCCGGTGGTGAACATTGACGTCAAGACAAAGTCCGGAAACTTACGGAAAGATGTCCAGGCAATTCAGGACACTCTGGATAGCCTGAGTCTGCCCAAGGGCGTTAATGTCATGATTGGTGGGGACTGGAGCACCCAGCAAAAATCTTTTCAGCAACTGGTTTTTATCCTCTGTCTCTCCGGGTTTCTGGTGTTCTCACTGCTGCTGCTGGAATTTAAAGATTATAAAGTCGCGCTGGTTATCTTTATCGGGACAGTTTTTTCGCTCTCTTTTGTTGTCTTTGGTTTGGTGCTGACCGGGACCTCTTTTAATGTCTCAACCTTTATCGGCCTGATCACCTCGCTGGGAATCGTGGTCAACAACGGGATTCTGGTGGTCGACTTTGTCGAGCGCTATAGAAACCAGGGCTCCTCGATCAGAGAGAGCCTGCTCAAGGCCGGGGCTGTCCGCATCAGACCGATTCTGATAACCTCGATAACGACAATTGGCGGTTTTCTCCCTATGGCGCTGAGGTTCGGGAACGGCGGTGAAATGCTGCAACCCTTTGCGGTCGCAGTCATCTTCGGCTTGCTCGGTTCTTTCTATTTTTCTCTGATTGCAACCCCCTGCATGTACCAATTCTTTATTAAGGGAGAAAGACCTTTCGTGCAACCAGATTGAGCCAAAATTTTCTCATCGAGGCTAATTTCATGCAGACTGAGTGCCCTTCATATTGACTTAAGTTTTCTCCTTTATACTCCACACCAAGAAGCTCGGAATCGTACTCCCCTCCGAGACGATGAGGGCTCCTTACCCCCCCGGCCTGCCACTCAAGGGTGGCGGGCCTTTTTTAACTGAAGCTATTTTTTCAATATGTAAGATTCGCTATTGGGAAAAGAGATCCGGCAAAGGAGAACAAAAATGAAAGAAATTGGAACGTTAAGCCTTCTGGTATTAATTCTTGCCATCTCATCAATGACACTGGTCGCCTGGGCTGATGAGGGGAGTCTCAAGGAAGATATGGCTCTGGCCAAGGCCAAAATAACACTGAACCAAGCCATCAACAATGCCCTGGCAGTCGTCCCGGGTAAAGCGGTCAGTGCCGAACTGGATGATGAAGAGTCAACCGTTGTTTATCTGGTCGAGGTTGTCAGCCACGGTCAAACCTATGAGGTGACACTGGACACCCAAAACGGCAAGGTTCTCAAAAAACAACTCAATTCTGAAGATGAAAATAACGATCACGATGGCGACAACGACCACGATAAAGAAGATAAGGATTAATCCTTGTCGGGCCGGGGCAACAAACCCCGGTCCATTTCTTTGTCCGCGTGATAGCTTTATAGGAGTTTATGTATTGCGTTCGCCGTTGTTTCTTGTCATTCGAGGTTTTTTAAATGAGAATTCTGTTGGTCGAAGATGACGCCATGATCGGTACTGCCGTTCGTCAGGGGCTGATGATTGAAGGCTATGCCGTCGATTGGGCTCAGGACGCGGCTGACGCCGAACTGGCGCTTGAAACCGAGGACTATGAACTGGTGCTGCTCGATCTGGGCTTGCCCGATCGCTCAGGTCTGGAGGTGCTGGCGGATTTGCGCAAAAAAGGGAATGCAGTGGCTGTGCTGATTCTGACTGCCCGCGATGCCGTTGCGGACAGAATTACCGGCTTGGACACCGGGGCCGATGATTATCTGGTGAAACCCTTCGATCTCGACGAACTCAGCGCGCGTATCCGCGCAGTTCAGCGCCGCCAGCAGGGGCGAGCCGAGCCACTGCTGTGCCATGGGGCGCTATGTCTCAACCCGGCCAGCCACGCATGTACCTTAAATGGGTTTGAGATTCCCCTTTCCGCTAAAGAATTTTCGCTGTTACAGGCCTTGATTGACCGTCCCGGTGCGGTGCTCTCGCGGGCCCAGCTCGAAGAGAAGCTCTACAGCTGGGGGAGTGAAATCGAAAGCAATGCCATAGAAGTGCATATCCATAATCTGCGCAAAAAACTTGGAGCCGATGCCATTCGGACCCTGCGCGGGGTCGGTTATCTGCTGGGGAATCTGGAATGAATTCGATCCGAAAAAAACTGTTGCGCTGGTTGCTGATCGGTCAACTGATCGCCATTGTGACGAGCAGCGGTCTGACCTTTTTTTACGTGCGCGGCGAATTGGCCGATCTGTTTGACGACCGTCTGCGCCAACTGGCCTACAGCGTGCCTGCGACCGGTGAGTTTTTCCCGCCCCCTTTGACCAACCTCCAGGACGATGATGATGACTTTGTCATCCAGGTCTGGCGGGATGACGGTTCATTGCTGACCCAGATCAACCGCAAGGAAGGTGCTCCGAAACTGGCAGAAGAAGGCTTCGGTACCCATCTTTCAGACAAGATGCTCTGGCGCAGTTTTGTGTTGCGACGCGGGGATCGCTTGATTCAGACCAGTCAGCCCTATTCGGATCGACTCGAGATGAGTACCGGCATCGCTCTGGGTGCGGTAGCCCCGGTTATTGTTCTGGTCTTTGTGCTTGGTGTTTTGGTCTGGGTTAGTGTTGGTTTCGGTTTACGTCCCTTAAAAGAGATGACCCGCGCTCTCAGTCACAGGGGCCCCTACGAGCTTACCCCACTCGTCATACAGGATCCGCCCGAAGAGATCAAGCCGCTGGTTGAAGCCCTGAATGACCTGCTGAAACGGCTCGGGGAGGCCTTGGATGGACAGCGCAAATTCATTGCCGATGCCGCCCACGAATTGCGAACCCCTTTGGCTGCCGTGCAGTTGCAGGCGCAGCTTTTAGAACGTGTCTCCAGCGCAGATAAAAAAGCGGCGGCTCTCGCCCAGATTCGCGCTGGTACCTCGCGCGCCAGTCATCTGGTGATCCAGCTTTTGACCCTGGCACGGATGGAACCCGAAGATTGGCAGCGCCCCTTCACCCGGGTCGATCTGAGTGCCTTGATGAAGTCGGTGGTGACGGACCATTCCTCGGTCGCGCTTGTTCGGCAGATCGATCTCGGCGTCAGTTCAGATGAAGACCTGTTTATCCTGGGTGATAGCGAAAGTCTGCGGATAATGCTGAGTAATCTGGTCGATAACGCTGTCCGCTATACGCCCGAAGGAGGGCGGGTCGATGTGGGCTTAAGCCGTGTTGAAAATTTCGCTCAATTTGTGATCCAGGACAACGGCCGTGGGATACCTGCTGCAGAGCGCGGGAAGGTCTTTGCGCGCTTTTATCGCCGCCCAGGAACCGCCGAGATCGGCAGCGGACTGGGGTTGGCGATTGTTCAGGAAGTGGTCACCCGCCACCAGGGCGAAATCACTCTCGCTGACGCCGCAGGGCAGACTGGACTAATGGTGATGGTGAGACTCCCTCTCGATGCAGAGGCGCGATCTGTTCAAAGGACTGAATAGTCCGCAGCCTCCTAAATATTCAGAACAGGAATTTTAGTCACGTGGAAACACTCAATCTGCATTTTTTTTTATGGCTGAGCCGGGGTGCTGGTCAGCAACCACTGGTCGACCGTCTGGCTATTTTTTTTGCCGATATGGGGCCCTATCTATTGATGGCCAGCCTGATTCTTTTCTGGTTTCTGGCCGAGAACCAGCGTCGGGCCGCTCTGCTCGAAGCCACCGAGGCGGGGGGGTTGGGTCTGTTGCTGAATCAGCTGCTCGGTCTGCTCTACTTTCACCCCCGCCCCTTCATGCTCGGGCTGGTCGATCCGCTGATCAAACATGTTCCAGAAAATTCTTTCCCCAGTGATCATGCCAGCTTGATGCTAAGTGTGGCGCTCTATCTGCTCTGCTGGCAGAGTTGGCGGCGACAGGGCTTGGTTCTGTTCTGCTTCGCCGTGGCCACCGCCTGGGGCCGGGTTTATGCTGGGCTTCATTTTCCCTTCGATATGGTCGGTTCACTAGCCATCGCCGGACTGAGCGTGGGGATGGTGCGTTCTCAACGCAGGCTTTTGGAACCAATCAACCTTTGGCTGGTGAATCTCTACCCTCAGATAGTTTCCCTACTGAAGGGGGTCGCCGGCCTGAAGACTGAGGAATAAAAGGTATTTATGGACTGGGCACAAATCTGGAATAATCTGTTGCTATGGGTTTCGCTCTACCCGCTGGCAACCTACCTGGCGATCTTTCTGATTTCGCTTTCAGAATCATTGGCCCTGGTCGGCCTGCTGGTCCCTGGCACGGTGATGATGGTTGGCATCGGCGCCCTGGCTGGCACTGGGGTCATCTCTCTCAAAATCACCCTGCTGGCCGCGATGGCCGGTGCCATAAGTGGCGATGGTATCAGCTATTGGCTGGGGCATCATTACCATCAGGGGATCAAGGAACTCTGGCCGTTTCACACGCATCCGCAGCTCTTGAATCGCGGCGAAGAGTTCTTCCATAAACATGGCGGCAAGAGCGTACTGTTCGGTCGCTTTGTCGGCCCGGTGCGTCCTGTTATTCCGGTTATCGCTGGCATGCTGGATATGCCGGTCAGACGTTTTGTGCTGGTCAATATATTTTCTGCGATCGGCTGGGCTTTAGCTTATATCCTCCCCGGCGTTATCCTCGGCAGTTCACTGACCCTAGTCGGCGCCGTCAGTACCCGGCTCAGTCTGTTGTTGCTCATGCTGGGGCTGCTCCTGTGGTTGACCTTCTGGCTCACGCGCAGGGGGTTCGACAGCCTGGGACGTCTCGGCCCCAAAGGGGAACGGCTGCTGCCGCTGCTCTGTCTGGCACTGTTGCTGGCGATCTGGTTGTTTACCGGAGTGCTGGAGGATTTGATTACGTTTGATCCGCTGGTGCGGGCCGATCAGGCGATCTATCACTGGCTGCAGTCGCTGCGCTCACCCTGGGGGGATCAGTTTTTTGTTGCGCTCACCGAACTCGGTGATGCCCTGGTCATCTTTCCGCTGGTGGTAACGGTGCTTGCAGTGCTGCTGCTGCTTCGCAAGTTTCGTGAACTGGGATACTGGCTCGCCGCTATTGGTGGTGGTGTCGGGCTGGTGCAACTGTTTAAATGGACGCTACATCGTCCTCGCCCGATCGATATTTACGCCGGGGTTTCCAGCTGGGGTTTTCCCAGTGGGCACAGTACCATGAGCGTGGTGTTTTACGGCTTTTTGGCGCTGCTGCTGGTGCGTAGCGTCACTCCCCGTTGGCGCTGGGTTCCCTTCGGCGCCGCGATCGGGGTCTCGCTGTTGATTGCGTTGTCACGCATCTATCTTGGCGCCCACTGGTTTTCCGATGTTGCTGGCGGCATGGCCCTGGGCTGGAGTTGGGTGATTCTGCTGGGGATTTTCTATCTGCGCGGTGCCACAGCCTCGGTTCCCAAGCGACTTTTACTGCTGTCGGTGCCCCTGATGCTGCTTCTGGCTGGGGCTTGGCATATCAACCAGCGTCACGCGGCGGACATGCTCCGCTATCGTGTCCAGGAGCCACTGCAGGTCCTCGAAATCGCGGATTGGCAGAACCAGGGTTTCCGGCAACTGCCGACCTGGCGCTACACCCTGCTGGGTGATGTGGAACAGCCTTTGACCCTGCAGTTGGCTGGAGACCCGCAGCGCCTGGCCAGGGCGTTGTTCGAGCAGGGCTGGGAGCAGGCCCCCGGACTGAATCCACGCCAGTTACTGAATCTGTTCGTTTCTGACATTCCGGTCGCCCAATTGCCCCTGTTGCCCCATCTGTCCAACGGGCGCCGGGAAATCCTGCGACTCGTCAAGTACACCCCCCAAAGTCGTATGGTCCTGCGTCTCTGGCCGACCTCATTTCAGATCAGGGATGGAAAACCGCTGTGGGCAGGCACGGTTGAGCATGAAATTGCTCGTCCGCTGGCCAATCTGCTAACCCTGCCACTGGGGAAAAAGGATTTCAGCGCCTCTCTGCAGGAGCTGTCACGCGATCTTGAACAGCAAAATACGATCAGCATGAACTGGGCTCAGGTTACATCACCCCTCCCTGCTGATGCTGTGGGCAAGACCCTGTTACTCAAGACTCCCGCTGCCGCGGGGGTCGAAATGGTCAAATAAATGTTTCACCAGATCTTCAACTTGATTGTCGCTACCCTCGGCCTCTGGGGATCTGTTAGTGTTTCTCGATGGTGCCGGTTTAGTCATCGGTCCGATTCGCTCGAAACCTGGATTTTGTCGGGGTAAACTCTCTTAGCGAGCTGTCAGCAGGAGGCGATATGCAAACAGCACATCAAAACAGACAAGGCTTCAGTGATCAGGTAGCGGACCGGATTCAGCTTTCCTGGCGCTTGCTCTTTACGCTCAGCCGGGTCTTCAGGAATTCACGTTTTTTGCTCCACGCAACGGGGAAATTCAGGCGTTTTTTGCTGGTCCATTTTCGTAAGAAGTTTGTTCAGGATCAGATTGCGACCCGGCAGGGTAAATGTCGACAATGCGGCACCTGTTGTAATCTCCTGTTTACCTGCCCGTCGCTGACAAATGACGGTAATTGTATCGTCTATGATATTTGCCGGCCGCAGGCCTGCAAGGTTTTCCCCATCGACCCAAGAGACGTTGCTGAGGCCGAGGCCTGCGGAACCCGTTGTGGCTATGACTTCAGTAGCAGGTCCTTACACTAATGAGCGCTGCACAGAAGGATTGATATGTTTCATCAGATCGTTAGTTGGATTGTCGACACTGTCGGCCTCTGGGGCTACCCCGGCATTATTGTATTGATGTTTCTCGAGTCCTCATTTTTCCCCTTTCCCAGCGAAGTTGTGGTGCCTCCAGCCGGATATCTGGCCGCCCAGGGCGAGATGTCCCTGTCGCTGGTGATCGGTGCCGGAATTCTTGGCAGCCTGCTCGGAGCCGGGTTTAATTACTGGCTGGCGGCGAAATGGGGTCGGCCGCTGTTTGAGCGTTACGGGCGTTATTTCCTGGTGAGTTCCAAATCCCTCGACCGGGCCGAACTGTTCTTTGCTCGTCATGGTCACATCTCCACCTTTGTCGGTCGACTTTTGCCCGGCATCCGCCAGTACATCAGCTTGCCTGCCGGGCTGGCGCGCATGAATCCGCTGGTTTTTGCCGCCTTCACCGCGCTGGGGTCCGGTATCTGGGTCGTTATCCTGGCCCTGACCGGTTATTTCATCGGCAACCACCCGCAGCTGGTTGGCCAGTCCCTGCATCGCGTTCTATGGCTGGTCCTGCTGGCTTCTCTACTGCTGGTGGTGGGTTATATTTGGCTGCGCCGTCGGCAAAGCCGGGCCCAGGTCGTAATCTCTGATGTGGGAGATGGCAATGTCGACTGACCTTGGGACGCCTCTACCCGTGAAGCAACGTGCGCTCCCCGCGACCGTCTGGGCGCTGGGTCTGGTCAGCATGTTTATGGATGTCTCGTCCGAGATCGTCCACAGTCTGCTGCCGGTGTTTCTGGTCAGTATCCTCGGCACCAGTGTTCAGATGGTCGGTCTGATCGAAGGGGTGGCCGAAGCAACTGCGCTGATCGTGAAGGTGTTTTCCGGGACCCTGAGTGACTGGCTCGGTAAACGTAAAATTCTGGCTCTGTGCGGCTACGGACTTGGCGCCTTCAGCAAACCTCTGTTTGCCCTGGCCCCCAGTATCGGGCTGGTGTTCGGTGCGCGTTTTGTCGACCGCATCGGCAAGGGGGTGCGCGGTGCGCCGCGCGATGCGCTGGTTGCCGATGTCACTCCGCCCGCACAGCGCGGTGCCGCTTTTGGCCTGCGCCAGTCCCTCGACAGCGTCGGTGCCTTCGCCGGACCGCTGCTCGCCATCGGCCTGATGCTGCTGACCGGTGACAACTTCCGCAAGGTGTTCTGGATCGCTTTTATCCCGGGCCTGCTGGCGGTTCTGATCCTGTTCCTGTGGGTTAAGGAACCGGCATCGAGCAGCGCAAAAGTCTTCAGCTTCCCCTTCCGGCGCCACAACCTGGCGCGTCTGGGCACCGGTTATTGGTTGGTTGTGCTGGTCGGCGCACTCTTTACCCTGGCCCGCTTCAGTGAGGCCTTCCTTCTGCTGCGCGCCGAAGATCTGGGGCTGCGCGCCGGTCTGATCCCGCTGGTGTTGGTGGTGATGAACATCACCTACAGTCTGACTGCCTACCCGGTGGGCAAGCTTTCGGATCGCATCGGGCGCAAAGGGCTGATGGCTGTCGGACTGCTGGTCTTGATTGCCGCCGACCTGCTGCTGGCCGGAGCGGGTAATCTCTGGTGGGTCTATGCCGGAGCGGGCTTGTGGGGGCTGCATCTGGGGTTGACCCAGGGCCTGCTTTCGGCCCTGGTGGCCGATGCCGCAACGCCGGAGTTGCGCGGCACCGCCTTCGGGATCTTCGGTTTGGTCAGCGGCATCGCGATTCTGTTCGCCAGTCTGCTCGCCGGTGGCCTCTGGCAGCATTTTGGGGCTGCGACCACATTTTATGGAGGGGCGTTGATTTCTGTTGTAGCTTTGGTCGGTTTTCTCTGTACCAAGAACAACAAACCAAACGGCCTCAATGAAAAGGTGAAATTGTGAAAAAAATTCTAAAAAAAATCGTCAAACCTCTTATTGTATTCCTCTGTTTTGCCGCGCTGATTGCAGGATCTCGCTATCTCTATCTCGAATACCAGGGCAATTTTCATCCAATAACCGCCGGTGAAGCCTATCGTTCGGCGCAACTGAATCCGGTTTTGCTCGAAGAATACATAACTCAGTACGGGATAAAATCCATCATCAACCTGAGAGGAACAAACGATACACCCTGGTACCACGACGAGATTGCCGTCAGCAAAAAGATGAACGTCCAGCATTATGATTTGGCGTTAAGTGCGCGTAGCACCCCAGCGACCCAGCGTATTACCGATTTACTAAACATTTTCGAAACAGCTCCGCGCCCGGTCCTTATTCACTGCATGGCGGGGGCGGACCGCTCTGGTCTGGCCGCAGCCCTGTGGAAAGTCGTGATTGACAAAGAACCAAAAGTGACGGCCAGCGAGCAATTGTCCATTCTCTATGGCCACGTACCCTTTGGGCCAACCCAGGCAATGGATAATTTTTTTGAGCAATGGCAAGCGCCTAAAGAATGAGTGCAAATTTGCATATCAGCAGCCAGTTTATGGATAGTCCGACGGGCTGCTAGGCCGGTGATGGGTGTGATCGATACACAGGGAAAGGGAGCCGTCTGTGGAATGACCCCCTCCACTTCGGCAGCCCGACTGCCCCATGAATGGGATCCGTAGCTTTGCGCCACCGGGTTGTCCCTGCTTTGCTCTTATCGGGGAGGTATCAGATATGCACTATAGAAGCATTGTATGGCTTAAATCTTACCGTCGCTCTTTGTTTGAGCAAAATAGATGGAAAAGTTATAGCTATTCTCTCGACTTTGCATACTGCTTAAAATTGCGAACGTGACACTTACTCAGAAGCGATGATTGATTTCTGAGTAAGTGTGTATTAACAAAGAGTTAAATCGTTTCACCCTCTCGGACCCAGCATGCCGATGCCGGGTCAAATTTGGATGCTGATCAACAGAATCAACGCGTAACGAATCCGGCTTCATTTCATCTCAAAAAGCATAGTATTCTCACCAGCAAAAGTCGCAACAATGCGGCTGGAAATAAGTTTTCAGCCGCATTGTATCTATAAACTATTTTTTATGGCTATCCTCGTCGTCTTCAGCATCCATTTGCTTTCTCAGAACCGCTCCTTCTTGTGTGTCTAGAGTAACTTCGTATGTATTCTCCCCTTGCATGATTTCAACGACATACACTGGGGGAATATTTTCATCGTCAAGCTCAGCACTGACTGCTTTGCCAGAAACCACGGCAAGTGCATTATTGATTGCTTGAGTCAGCGAAATTTTGGCATTTGCCAGGGCAGTTTCTTCTCTGTTGTTGTTTTCATCCGCCCACGTGTAACCAGTCAATGCAAAGGTGCAGAGTAATGCGACAATGCCTGTTGTGATAACTTTTTTCATCTGAACTGTCCTCCTCTGTCATGCAAGGGTTCTAGCCGCAGGAATGCATGACAAATTCCTGTAGATAGGCGTGAATCCACTTGGGATGAAGAGAATGTACCTTGGAAACCTTAAGTCAATATGAAGGGTCTGTGCATTGCTAAAATAGCGGCGGATATCTGTGTTGTTGTTTGTTTTTGTATAGAAATCGAAAAAGTTTTACAGTTGACTGGTTATCCCGTTCAGTCAACTGGGGGAGAGATGTGCCCACGCGCACCCTTCCAGGTTGCATACGAGCACAGCATCGGGACGAGTGACGCCTGGTCGATAACCAGATCTTTTTATTGTTCCAGCGCGCTAGTGAAAACTATGGACATTAGTCCAAGTCTTTTAGATGCTACTCATCTTTTCGTCATTCCCGCGAAGGCGGGAATCTAGTGGTT
>Ga0316202_10000703_pt1 | contig 32524 bp, 40 predicted proteins | sample 3monrhotite_MG_FD_204934 | JGI IMG/M metagenome (GOLD analysis project Ga0316202, IMG submission 204934) | Microbial mat bacterial communities from mineral coupon in-situ incubated in ocean water Damariscotta River, Maine, United States -... | ecosystem: Environmental > Aquatic > Marine >...
TGGCAAAATAGTTATTTAAATACTTTTTTCAAAATGTTCGTTGTTCGTTTCACTGGGTTTTTACGTATCGCAGCTTCTTCTTCTGCCATATAATGGAACATACCGCTTAAAGCCAAGCTCAATACATGCTGGCTCAAATCAGCCTTCACATCGGGCATAAAAGGCAATGATTGATACTGCCCCATCACACGGTCATAGGCTCTCACGGCACCAGCTTGCGCCAATGCATGGTCTACTATTGGTTTCATTTCTTTGGACAACGGCTTGGACATTTTCTTTTTAAAATATTGCGTTGCCGCATCATTAGCGCCGCCAAGAATAGCCTTGGCATCGGTCATGCTCATACTTCTAATGGCATTTCCAAAAATACGTTTTGCCTTAGGTGTTGCCGCTTCGGCAGCACGGTTGAGACGCAGTTCCAAATCATCCATCATGCCCGCCATACCTACCGTTGATAAGGCTGATTTCACTTTATTCATGCTATTAGGCAGAGGAATATGAATCTTAGCATCGCCATTAAAGCCATTCTGCTTACTCAACTGGGCAACAACATTCTCCGAGCCCACACGCAAAGCATCTTTCAGGCCTGCAACAATATCTCCATGACTCAAAGACGATAGGTTATGCGCTGAACTTGCAGGTATGCTATTTGAACTTTTGGAAGCATTGTCCAAAAAATCGCCCAGGCCCTGCATAAAGCTGTTTGCCCAAACCAGTGATATGGGGGCAAACAAGCAGCATAGTAAAATAAATATTTTCCCGATATTTTTTCTCATAAGCTCCTCCGATTATTTCTAAATTACTTGATATTGACGCTGAAACGCACGCTTAAAAGCATCCAGCATATCGGCAGGCAAAGCATTAACTCCCGCAGCAGCCTTGCGTCCGCCTCCTGTAGGAAACTGCATACACAATTCATCAGCCCCTGTTTTATTGATAAGTGGAGCCCGCACACTGATGCGATAGCTGCCATCACCCATCACCGTCAATAGTGCATGAGCACGACTGGGAAACTCGCGCGCCAAAGCATTACCGTACACCCCAGATACACGGCGAGTCCAAGCCTCATCTGGAAGCATAATAAGAGCAGTGTTCTTATCATTCGATTCAATAGAAATTTGTGCAGCTTTTGCCATATCTGAGGCATAACCTTCAGCTAGAACAGCATAAGATTTTGACTGTGAAATAAAATCAAAAGGGTTTTCAAACGGCTGAATGTCACGATATAAATCCGCAGGGTGAAAATACAGGTCGTTTTCCGTCACGCCATAACCATTGTAATTGATCAAGGTGCCAAGCTTTTCCAATTGTTTTAATTGTTTCGCATCCAAGGCTAATGGCTCAGCTGCTTTGATAGCAGCATCAAAGAGGTTATCTCCAAACGCTGCGGCAACTGCCCAAAGAAGGTATTTGCCATTTAAATGGCTATTAACCAATAAACTCGTACAAACATCTGCTGCCGTATTGATGTGGGATGTCATGCAATCGTGCTCGGGAATTTCACCTGCAAAATGATGATCAAAATAATCAACCGCGGCACCTGCAGAAAGCACACGCAGCAATGCATCGCGATTTTTATCCAAAGAGATATCTAGAACCAGCACCTGATCACCCGCACTTGCCTGTACCCGCTTAAGCAATGAGATGTCGCGCTTTACACCTGTAATAAGCGTACTTTCGTGAGGCTGTGCCAAACGCCATTGATGCAATGCACAAATACCATCCGCATCACCATTAAAAACATCAAAATAAGTCATGCCGTAAGAATACTTGATAGAGTCCAGAAGGTCTAAAGTATCCGTTTAACGAATATTGCCTCTAAGCGTCTTCTTCCAGTTTCTTTTTCACGCGAATCATTTCACGATGACGGCGAAACACATATTTTGTCAACGTATCTTCTTCTTCTTCACAGCGAAAAATAAAGCGCGTTCCAACAAATGGTCGGCCATCTGGTGTTTTCCGTGCCCAAACAACTTCCCCCAACAACTCCAACACGGTCGGAGGGAATGCAGGCAGCATCATAGTCATGAAAATGGGGTCACCTTGGCGATAACTCTCATCACTTACAAAGCTTGCCCCTGTTGTACTAAAATTCACAGCTCGCTCTTGCAAATTGCTACGACTTGCATCGTTTAGCATATTTACACCAATCAAATAGTTTAATTTGCTATCCAAGGCTTCCATTGCATTGGCCATATCCGAGTTCAACTTACCTCGCAATTCATTAGAAAAAATATCGCCGCCAACCATATCTCGCAGCATTGAACCTTGGCGCGAACGAATACCCACGTTATTTTTGCGCACTTCAAACTCTTCTGCTGATAACGGTATATCACTCATAGGGATAACATCATCCACGCGAAAATCTTGCCGGCGATTACTAGCATCTTCAGACATGTAAAACTCCTGAACTTGATAAATCAGTCGCAGATAACGGCATCAAAATATCCTGTACTGCTGATACAGGTTTGGCTTGCGTATTCAGCAAGCCCCGTTCAATGACAGACACTGCAACATCTACCACCTGTGAATCAAATTGTGTGCCAGAACTTTCTTTGAGCTGCTCTAAACAGAATGAAAGCGGCCTAGCCATGCGGTAAACACGGTGTGTTGTCATCGCATCAATCGCATCTGCCACGCAAACAATTCTTGCTTCAAAGGGAATATCTTCTCCTGCAAGCTTGTCAGGGTAGCCCCTTCCGTCAAAACGTTCATGGTGATGCCTCACCATCAAACGTTCACGACTCAGGGTATCCATATTTTTTAGAATGGAATCTCCAATCGCGGGGTGAGCCTTCATAATCGCAAACTCTTGATCTGTATAACGCCCAGGTTTGAGCAATACAGCATCCGCAACACCAACTTTACCAATATCATGCAACAAGCCACCCGTCCGAATAACTTGAATCGTTTTGTCATCTAACCCCAATTCTTCGGCAAACAACCTTGATAGCTCGCCCACCCGTGCAGAGTGATCCTTGGTATAACGATCCCGCGCTTCAAGCGAACGCACCAAAGCAATCAACGTTTCATTCATACTATCTGCCAAGGCTGCGTGTACTGCGCGATTATCAAGAAGCGTATCTAGCTTTTTGGCCAGTAAGCCCAACATCTGACGCTCTTCACTCTTCAACTGTTCAATACTTTCTCTGTTAGTCAGGCATAGCACGCCCATATGCACCCCTTGCAGGGATACTGGAATAGCCACATATTGTTCAACATCAACATTGGGCCAACAGGATTTTGATGCCGAGTCTCTAGGCAGAACCTCAATATATTCTTTGTTTGTATCAATCAGTGGTTGAAAAGGTGTTGCAGACAAATCAACATTCAATGCAATATCTTCGTGAGATGAAAGATGTCTGGCAACCATAATCATCTTTTTTTTCTCACGTTGAAATAACGCCAGAAAACCACCTTGAGCATGAACCATTTCCATAGCTAGACCTAAAGCAGCTTCACATACACCCGACACATCTTGATGACGTGGCATTTCAGCGAACATCCGATATAGCAAACCCAAACGCCGGTCCATTTCAAACAACTCGGGCAACAAACGGTCACTTTTATGTTCGCCAGACTTTTTCACTACGGTAATGTCTGCATCTGGAAGTAAAGCCTTGCGCATACAATCTAGTAAAATATCTGAATCAAATGGTTTAGATAAAATATGCTCAACATTTAACTTTTCAGCTTCTTGCAGGCGTTCCTGAGACAAAAAACCACTCACTAAAATAATTGGCATCGTCGCATGGCTGCCCCGTAGTTCAGCAATTAAATCCAGCGATATACCATCGCCCAAACTTAAATCAGTCACCAACCCATCCCAACGTTGATTCTCCAGCATAACACGTGCTTCCGACAAACTAGCTGCTTGCCCAACGTGAACTGGAACGTCCAAATCCTCTATAACTTCAGCAATAACCTCACGAACAGCGGGTTGATCTTCCAATACCAAGACTTCCAGCATCTATCGACCCTCTCTCCGTCCATAAGCACGTATAGCAACGACCTCCGATGGGTGGTTCACCATACCTTGCATTTGAAGAGGCTTAAATACCTCACTTGCTTCATCCGAGGTAGATTCTCCACCGACCGCTTGAAACCGACGCAACAGGATCTGGTAACGGGCTGCATTGTCCAAGCGAACTCGAATTTCAGGTAATTGGAATGGTTTGCTTACAAAATCATACGCGCCTTGCTCAACCGCGTGCAAGGCATCTTCAATCCCAGAGTAACCTGTCATTAAAATAACCAATGTGCGATTAGGATCGGTGTTAGCAGCCGCCAAAACCGTCAATCCATCGGCACCAGGCATCACAACATCCGTCAAAACAATGTCAAAATGCTCTTGGCTTATTTTCTCCAAAGCATCATCACCACGGTGACACAAAGTAATCTCATATCCGCTTTCGGACAAATATTCCTCAAGTAGCGCTGCTAAAGCCTCATCATCTTCAGCAATGAGTAAACGAACCCCATTCATGGCTTATCATTCCCAGTATCACTCGAATTACTATACATACGCAACAAACGAGCTTCAAGGTCAGCTTGCTTATAGTCCGAGTTATAACCTGTAGGGGCGTAACTTTGCTTTAAAGAACTGCTCTGTTCGGGCGATTTTGCTTCTGAGGAAATATTCACATTATCAGTGGGAGCTTTAGCTTTGGCAGGTGATTCACGGACATCATTTACCTTGCTATTTTGTTGCAATAGGCGATGAATAAGCGCATCTGCTGGACGAATGCTTAAAGCCATACTCACCTCCTTTTAGAATTAAAATAAATCCACATCATCATGAATTATCACCCTTTAAGAAATCTTTCATCGGGTTGATATATTCTATCGGCAGGCGTGCTCGGGAACTTTAGTAAAATATTTTCCTCCATGCTCACTACGCCGCGGAAGGCTGTGGCATCCAATGGTAACGCAGTTCTAAACTTGTATCATGTCGAATACACTGTATGCCACGTCCCGCATTCGCATGTAGTGCAATAGGAGCGCGCATATTAGCAGTGACCCATGCTTGATCAGCAAATGGGTTCAATACTAACATCCACATAATTGAACTCCCCTGCTCCTCATTGCTAGTTAAATGCAGGCAATCCCTTTGCTCTGCGTTTAATTCAGGCGTGGCTCCAAGGCGCTGCTCATCCCATGGGGTTAAAATAAACGCCGCCTCAGGCGTGTCCAGAGACTGCATACAAATCATGTCGCCTTGGCCTTCATAAATAAACCCAAAACGATGCGCATCCCCAAAACCAGCCAGCCCACGAGGAAAAACAAACTCACTCTGTTCAGCAGCCTCTTTTTTCTCCATTACTTGTACCATGATCACCCCCCTCCTTTCAACCATGTCAGTGCATCACCCTTATTCGCAGCTTGGTTTTCCTGCTGAATAATACTATAAACTTCCAGCCTATGAACTGCGACATTAGCAGGCGCATCAATGGCAAAGCGGACGCTATGACCACCTTGAATATCTTGAATAAAAATGCGGATATCATCGTTGATGCGAATCGCCTCACCAACCTTCCTTCGCAAGACCATCATCTTAAAAAGTTAATCAAGCTCATTGATTTCAACTGCGATATTTGACTATATGATGCTTGCAAAGCAATGCTAGACTGCTGCAGTTGGGCTACCACTGCAGGAATATTCGCTCCTTCATGTTCATCTATTCGCTTATTCAACGTAAATTGCATATCTTCAAATGATGTTCGCGTTACCGCCAAGGCTGATAAGCGACCACCCACTTCGCTGGTTAAATTAACCATGCCATTACCCGCACTGTTCAGGCTACCCAAAGCTGTTTGAATAGCTGCCTGATCATTTGCCTGAAGCGCCGTTTTAAAATCTTGTAGTGCGGTGAATGCACCTGCGAATGAAGGGCTATCTCCACGAATATTGCTCGTAACTTGCAACGTATCACTAATAGCCACAACCCTATCTTGGCTACTACCCGTATAGCCGTAGTTTCCAAATCCATCGAGCGTAAATGATGCTTTATCTACCGCTGTCCCAGAAAATAACGACTGCCCTTGCCACTTTTGATTCGCATCATTGGCAAATTGCGTTAATAAGTGCCCAACTTCAATGGCTGCTGTACTGCGATCCGCCGCACTCAAACTTGCCGAACTTTGCTGCACTGCCAAGGATTGTGCCCGCACCATCATATTTTGCATGTTGTTCAACATGGTTTGCGAAGCCCCCAAACGAGACTCTGCGGTTTTCACTGCATCGAGACTGCCTGTCACCCCAGCCTGGGCATGACGCAGGTCCAAACTTACTTTATAATCCAACCCAGCATCGGCAGGCTTTTGAAAACGTTTGCCCGACGATACTTGTTCCGTACCTTTTGCTTGAACTGCCAACTGCTTATTCACACCTGCCAAAAGGTTATCATACATTTGCGTCGTCGTTACTCTCATCGGATTAACCCCATCAAAGAATCCATCATTAGATTACTGGTTTGAATCACCTTAGCAGAAGCTTCATAAGCACGCTGAAATTTAATCATGGATACAAGCTCTTCATCGATATTAACACCTGAGAAAGCTTGTCGTTGCTGAGATAAAGAGTCCGCTTCCGCTTGAAAAAAAGTTTGCTGTTGGGCAGCCAAAGCAACATCGTTACCATATTTGGTAGATAATAAAGATGTGCGTGTGTTCAACGCCGTTGACGCTGTCCCATCAATAGATATAGATTTATTTTGTATGTCCATCATCAATAAGGCTGCCTTATTATCAGCCACGTTTATCGCAGAGGTCGCCAAATCAATTTGGCCAGTAGCAATCATGCCAGCATCAGCTTGCACGGCATCGGAAAGCTTCAAACCAGCAGCATTGGTTCCTTGAAAAAGACTATTCACCTGATAGGCGGCAAGGAAATTACTGCTATCATCAGAAAAGCCAACAGTATTGACTCCGGCATTCATCACCAGCTTACCCGTTGTAGCATCAACACTCGCACTCACGCCAGGAACAAGTGTTGTGATATCCGCCGCAATGCTAGCCATCGTACTTACACCTGCTGTAATAGTAATCGTACCTTTACTTGCTGGTACAAGCGGGGCTCCTGCCGCATCATAAACATGCATGCTAAACGTGCCATTTTGAATCTGTGGTGCAAAAGGGTTGTTTTGCGCCACATCGTCAACAGGCAATGCTGTATTGGTCGCTCCTAAACCGGATTGGACTTGCGATGCGCGACTTGAACCAACACCAGAAGCATTCGCCTGGTTCATCGCAAAACTTAAATTAACGGCAATACTATCAAGATCTTGTATATAACCAGCCAAACGTCCATCCCGCAAAGCAATAGAGCCACCAATCACTCCGCCCTTATCCAAACCTGTTACAGGAGTCGTAGTACCTGCAAACACAACCCCTCTAAAGCTCGAGTTGGCTACTACCCCACCTCGTGCTAATTGCTGAGCATTACCATCTTGCAACAATAAATCGCCACCCATTGTCTGCAAAAGCACGCCTCCATCTGAAGTGCGCACATCTTGTATCGGCAGAATCCCTGATAAATCGCGCACTGCTTGATCACGCTGATCACGTAAATCATTGGCAGCCCCAACCACCCCATGAGCACTGCTTTCATTCTTACTAATTTGAACGTTGAGAGATGCAATCGTAGTTAATAATTTATTTGCGGATAGTAAATTCTGATCAATACTAGTATCAGCAGTCTGCTGAGCTGCTTGTAACTCGTTACTCATATTTGAGAGGTGCGTCGTCAAAGCAGAGCTTTTTGTGCGCATATTAAGCTTCAAAGCCACATCTTCTGGCGCATTCGCCATCTGCTGCCCCGCCAAAAACAAGTCATCTACAGCCGAGGATAAGCCTGTACTTTGCAAGCTACCAAAAACGTATTCAACACTATTAAGCCCAGATTTTACTCCCGCCCAATAAGCTTGTTGCGGGCTATTCCTTAACATTGCCTGATTGACAACCCCATCCACTGAACGCGAAATATTATTCAAGTCCACACCGCGTCCAAGACTAAACCCTTGCAGTTGTTGGGGCGACAATGCTGCCAATTCAGCAGTTTGTCGCGAATAGCCTGGCGTGTTCACATTGGCCATATTATGGGACACCACATCAATAGCTTTCTGCTGTGTTTTCAGGCTGCTCGCCGCAACATTAAGCGTGTTGAAAATCACCGCGTCACTCCACGTCCATAAGCTTCTTGATTTGGCATGGCTCCCACCTCCTGCAAAACATGCAAAGTGACACACCATGCCGCATGCAAGCGAATTCTATTCTCTTCCATTGCACCATGCATACGTTCCATACGTGCCAAAACCTGCTTTCGTTTACGTTGCAATAAAGACTGCTCACCCTTTCCTGTGTGAGCTGTAATAAACTCCTCTAAAGTCATCTGATCTGGCGCGTGGTACTGTTTAAGAAGACGTTTACATTGACTCTCTAATTCAACCACCTTGCTTTGGCTACGCGCACGCTGCTCCGCTAAATACTCTAAAGCATCCCCATCAAATGTATGTGCTGCTTGCAACTCTTGCTCAATAATATCTTCCATGCTTTGCGTGCAAACATCCATTTGCTCAAGCATATTTTGCAGCTGGTCATGTAAAGTCTCTGAATGAATTATTCCCATGAATGCTCCGCCATGGCATTGCGCACAATCTGCGTCGCCACTTTTTCACTACTATAGTTCGCAGTGCCACTTTCTAAAGCATCACGAATTTCTTCAATACGTTCCAAACGCACATCCGGCATATCCGCCATCATAACATGCGCCATTTCACGCAATGTTGCAGCATCGCTAACTTGCACACGGTCGCCGCCAGAAGATTTTTTTCCTGATGACGCGCCCTTAGCTTTATCACCACCAGCTTTATTGGCTTTCTGAATCGCTCCTGTAGCCCCACTGCCACTAATGCGTACCATCAACGTCTCCTCGGTGTTCTGCGTACATGCTCACATCCTGTCTATCGGAAGCTTGACGCATTTCTTGAATCGCTTTGCGTGCATCACCTTTATTACTTGGATCATCCCGCTCCAATTGACGGTAAATATTCATCGCGATGCCTAAGCTACCACTCTTACTGCCCGCATCGGAAACAGCTTGGTCAAACATTGATTCTTGCACCCCTTCGGCAAAACCATGTGGCAAAAATCCTGATTCTGGCACCGTTTTACGCATAGCCGCCATCATTTGCTGAAAAAATATTGCTTCAAACTTTACACTTACATCCCATAATTCTTTGTTTTTAATCTCAGATTTATCATTGACTGTCACCGTAGGCTTATCATTCAACGCTTGCACAAAATGGCTTTTAAAGGCCTCTGGATCAGCAGAAGGCTTTGTAGATTTCTTATCCTGCTGTATGACCTGTGCAATAACTGTTTCAACCAAATCACGCATCAGATCACCTTCAAATCTGCATGCAGCGCGCCAGCCGCCTTAATTGCTTGCAACACAGCAATCATATCACTGGGCGATGCACCCACTGAATTCAACGCTTCAACCAAACTGCTTAATGTCGCTGTTTTTGGAAGCACTACCAATTTAGCAGCATCTTCTGTGACATCCACAGTTGTGCTATCAACCGTAGTTGTATCTCCCCCTGAAAAAGCATTGGGCTGTGAAACCTTAGGACTCTCACCAACACTGACCTGAATATTCCCATGCGCGACAGCAACCATATCAATAGTTACTTCTTGCCCCATAACAATCGTACCCGTGCGCTCATCCACCACGACCATCGCACGGTGATCGGTATGAAGTTCAATTTGCTCCAAGTCAGCCACCATCATGACCGCATTATTATCGATATTAACAACCTCAACTGTCGCCGCATCAACTGCTTTGGCAATCGGCTGCCCGAACTTTTGATTAATCGCCTCTTGCATACGCCTAACCGTGGTGAAGTCAGCGCGGTTCAAGGTTAAAATAACCTTATGTTGATCCAAATCCAGACCCCGTGGCGCAGCCCGCTCAATACGCCCACCATTGGGCACCTTACCAACAGTCGGATGATTTTTTGTTACATTGGCACCTTTACCTGCCAATGCAAAACCACCCACAGACACAGGACCTTGGGCCACCGAATATACACGCTTGTCACCACCCAAAAGAGGCGTAATTAATAATGTCCCACCACGCAGGCTTTTTGAATCACCCATGCTTGAAACGGTCACATCAAGTTGCTGGCCAGGCCTAGAGAATGCTGATAACTCCGCGGTCACCATGACCGCTGCAATATTTTTAGGTTTCATCTTACTAATATCGGCTCGCACATTTACACCAAAATTCTCAAGCATTGCGACAATACTATTAATCGTAAAGGGTGATGAATTGGAACTATCCCCAGTACCATTAAGCCCCACCACCAAACCATAACCAATGAGTGCGTTACCACGCACGCCCTCTACGGAAGCAATATCCTTGATACGCTCAGCTTGGGCCTGTGCAAGAAAACAGCCTATAAAAACAAACAAAAAAATCATCGCCCTCTGCATATTTCTCAGCATCATATTCTCCATAATATAAATCATTAAAAAGGCCAAATCACATCAAGCGTTTGTCCAAGCCAACCCTCGCTAGCCACACTTGCCAAATCACCACCACCACCATAACTAATCACAGCCTGAGCCACCTTTGATGAAGGAATGGTATTACCCGAAGCAATATCCATAGGCCGAATCACACCTTGAAAGGTTAATGCCTGTGGCTGATTATTAATCGTCAATTGGCGACGTCCGATAATACGCATATTACCATTGGGAAAAACCTCGGTAACCACAGATGTCACGCTGGCTGTTAAGGTATCTGAATTAGTGGTTTGTCCAGAGCCGTTAAAATTTTTACTGTTGCTTAAGTCTAGAGCGGTTGCTGGTTTAAAATTAGGGTTCTTAGCAGACAGCGATGCTTCATAACCCAGCGCCGCAGTAACGCTTGTTTTATGCGATGAACTCTTGTTCTTTTTTGTGCCCAAGTTTCGTGTCGCACTGGCATTTTCTGCAACCAACACCGTCACCAAATCACCCACCGCATTGGCCTTAGGGTCTGAAAAAATCGTTGCCCCCGTATTATTCCACAAAGAGCCAGTTTCGGTGTGATCTTCTCTCGGCGCATGCATGGCCTTTTCAACCAATTCAAGGTTACTATCTTTTGTAATGGAATGTGCTGTCGGAGCACAGGCAGACAGCAGTAGAAAACTTGCCCATAGAACCAATAATTGAATTAATTTAGCTATCATATATAACCTCTTGCAAATCAGATCAGTCTTTTAAATATGCACCCGAACTGTGTGTGCATCGATCACAATCGCCTGTACACGCTCTTTACTACGCATATTCTGTACCAAAATGCGCTCCCCTATGCTGGCAGCTTTCATTGCTTGTCCTTCAGCACGCACTGAGAAGCTACCGTTACCAGCTACAATCGTAATACGATCACCGCGCTGAATGAGTGGAGGGCGTTTTACCATATGAGAAAAAACGACATCATTTACATGCAAAGGTCGCGTTAGGCGCATACCCAATAACGCATCTTTTGCTCCCCAAAAAGTCCCCGTATGCCCTGCAACGTTCTTGCGCTCAATTTGTAACATCGACGCTTGCAACAAACTTCGAGTAGGCAACTCTTGCCGCACGGTGACCACATTTGCCCACCAGCGCAGTTGCACAGGCACATACCAGCGACGTAAAGCGCTTCCTTCACCTTGTTCCGCAATGAGCGATAATTGCGCAGTATGACGGTTTATACGTGGTAATTCCCAACGCACTACGCCTTTCGCTGCCTTAGGCCAACGTATCACCTTTACCAATTCCGCCTTTGCACCCTGATAATGGATACCCTGCGCAAAGAAATCATTCAGTGACTGTTGCAATGTACCTGCCCACAAGGGTGCAGGAAAAAGCAAGGCAGCCATCATCAAGGCTTGGAGGAATCGTTTAAACATCATATTAACTTTACCGTTTTACATTATTCGCTGTCTGAAGCATTTCATCAGAAGCCTGAATAGCTTTGGAGTTCATCTCATAAGCACGTTGCCCTGCAATAAGGTTTACCATTTCTTCCACCATATTAACATTCGACATCTCCAGCATGCCCTGACCAATCGCACCAAAGCCATTATTACTAGGTGTTCCCGCAATTGCCGCACCTGATGCATTGGTAGGCTGATACATAGAGCTACCAAGCAGCTTTAAACCGCCAGGATTACTAAAATCAACAGTCTGAATTTGACCTACAACCGTGGCAACCCCACCAGGTTGGTCGACGGAAACCGTTCCGTCATTACCTATGTTTATAGCCAAAGCATCGGTTGGAATCGTGATCGCAGGTTGGATAACATCACCATTAGCTGTCACCACCTGACCTTGTGAATCCACACTAAAATTTCCTGCCCGAGTATAGCCTAATTCGCCATTTGCCGTTAATACTTCAAAAAAGCCACGCCCCTGAATCGCCAAGTCCAAAGGGTTAGCCGTCTGCTGAAAACTACCTACGGAAAAAATATGCCCCACACTAGAAGTTTGCACACCTAGACCAACCTGAATGCCCGATGGCAGCTGCGTGCCACCAGCACTAGCTTCTGCTCCTGGCGTCTTGACTTGTTGATACATCAAATCTTGGAAGTTTGCACGCCCACGCTTAAAGCCTGCTGTATTCACATTGGCCAGGTTATTGGATATCACATCCACGTTTAATGTTTGTGCCCCCATACCTGTTGCTGCCGTCCATAATGCTCGCATCATAGTAATTTCTCCCAATTCATTTTATTTAATTTTTTCATTATCTTTAACCAGGCAAGCGCCCAACAGTTTGGGTAATTTGACCCTCTTGCTGGTTATATTGCTCAAGAATTTTCATCATTGATTGATTACTGCGGGTATTTTGCATCATTTCCACCATAAGCAAGACTGAATTGACATTCGAGCCTTCCAACATGCCTTGATGCAAGGAAATGTCTTTACCCGCAGGTTGAACATTGCTCTTTTCTGTTTCCAACACTGCGCCTGAAATCTTATGTACTGATTTCATCGAGTTAATTTCATAGAGACCCAACTGCCCAACTTGCTTGTTATCTACGTTAACCACACCGTCTTCACTAACAGATACCACACCACGAGGAATGACAAGAGGGCTACCTGAATTATCCAAAACCTTTAAACCACCCTCTGTAACCAAGCCTCCCTCTGCATCCAAGTGGAAGTTGCCTGCACGGCTATACATTGGCTTTTCAACACCATCGCTGCCTATACCTAAAACCTGAAAAAAACCGTTCCCACGTATAGCAAAGTCCAAGTCATTACCTGTTTTTCGAATAATACCTTTATCATCACTAATAAACTGATGGTCCATCGTCATATAAGATGCTGGAAGTTTACTGGGATCTTTTCCTGACCCTTCCACATTCGCCAATATGCTTGAAAATGCAGTACGGTCGAGCATGTAACCCGTGGTATTGGCATTCGCTAAATTATGCGCAATGGTATTTAATTTTTGGCCTGTCATGTCACCAGCTACACCCGAAATAAAAAAACCACGATCCATAATTACTCCTTTAAAACTAACCTTACAGTTTCATGTTAGAGCATGGATGATGCCAATATATAGATATAAACCTAAACCCTTGAATTATAATAGATTAACAAATACACATAGCCTAAAAAACTTAAGTGTTACGGCATTTATTACCGCTCTGAAGGGGATAATTTTTCCGCTAATTTCCGATCGCTGTTATATAAAAAAGATAATAGCTCTGCCACCAGTTGATACGCTTCCTCAGGTATTTCTTGCCCCACAGGAACCTGTGCTAACAAGGTTGCTAAGTTATCATCCTGATGAATATGCACATCACTTTCACGCGCCAATTCGAGGATTTTTTTTGCTACCTCGCCAAAGCCCGAAGCCAGCACCTTGGGTGCACCCGGGCTATCTAGCGTATAGCCCAAAGCCACCGCAGCATATTGATTACGCACAAGCAGCCTCAGAATGATTGAATAGATAGCGATACATAACCTCACTATCGCCATATAAGGCTCGCACTTAAATTAATTTAAATTATTTATAATTAAATACCATATGAATTATGGTAATCCAAGCATTGGTTTATGCTTTTAATTCCCCTAACATTTCAAAGTCATCAGGCATGCCGTAAAGCACATTACCATCTAATTCTTGCCGCACCATATGCTTTGAATTCGCGCGATACCGTGCTTCTAACCAAGCCGAAAAATCATGCCGCAAAGCATCGATATGTTCGCCTGAATTGACATATAAACTCATCTTCCAAGGGCTATTAGCTTCACCATGCAAGCTAAATGCCACAGCGCCTATCTGCTTCAAATCTACTCGCCCATGCAGACGAAACTGCTCTCCAGATACCTGCCTATTTAACATGCCGCGTGTTCCACCGTCCTGCTTGTCTCGCAACATTAAATATTTATCAGACAATCCCTCATCAGCACGAACTGGAAGCCCATCCATATCCATCTTCGGCCAAGCCTCAGGAGCTTGCTTGCTAGCATGTTTAGCATGTTCTTCTACAGACGATGTCTTCTTGCCTAACATGTCACTCAACAGCGTTGCTGCCTTTGCATCACTGAGCAAGCGAAACTGCACTGGTAAATCACGACTCAGCAATTGCAGCCAAATATTTCCCATCGGCGTATTGGGAGGCACTTGGGCTCGCATACGGTAGCCGCCTAATGATAAAATAACCGCACCTTCTGAGTCCGTAGGCGTTATTTTTGCAGTAATAATACTACCGTTTGGAAAAGGTAATTTAGGCGCGACATCCGACTTTGCACCCTGAGGGATGCTTAGAAGTTGTGCTGCATGTAAATTAATCATTGTGTGACTTTTGCAACATCAACATCAATTTCACCTGCGCCAACGGAATATTCATTTTCGCAGCTATACTTTCGGGAGGTTCACCCTCACGCTGCATACGTAAAATTTGAGCCGACTGTGATGATTGAGGAGTGTTTTCTCTAGGCTGACTTACAACTCTTTTTTTACTCGAAGCCTGAGGTGCTTTGCGTTTCTCATGCCGTTGAGACATCGCAAGTGATTGCGCACTAAACGATACTTTTACATCATCACTTTCCTCAGTTTGAGACTCAACTTCGGCTCGCGATTCATATTCCTGCAAATGTGCAATTTGGTGCAAAGCTTCATCCAACATTTTGGTAGCTTCTTGCAACTGCCCTGCTGCCTCACCAAGTTTTATTTCAACCTGTTTGCGCTGTCGAGCCTGTTGCCACCATAACCACCACAATGCTGCCATCACCAACAACAGCAAACCATCCAGTAATATTGAAAGCGCGTCAGTTGATAGGCTTACACCCCACACTTCAAACATCTTTACTCACCTCAACTGGCGCATTGATAATATTATGACACACGCTACTCATCCAGCTTAAGAATGCCGCGCAATCGCACTACCATTTGACTATGAATCTGCGACACACGCGATTCAGTTAACCCCAAAACCAAGGCTACTTCTTTCATGGTTAATTCTTCATAGTAGTACAGCGTTAGCAAAACTCCTTCACGCTTGGGCAAGGCATCAATCGCCGTTGCCAAACGATTAACAAACTCCTTCACTAGGAACTGTCTTTCTGGCATCAATTCTGGATCACCTTCGAGAACATCCAACATGTTCATTTCATCATCCTCGCCCATCACCGAGGGCAAATCATCAAAATGGACAATCGACATCGTGCGCACATGATCAAGCCTCTGACGGTAGTCCTGCAAACTCATATCTAAGTACTGAGCAATTTCCTCTTCTTCCGCAGGTCGACCTTGTTTCTGCTCCACCACCAGCATCGCATTTTGCAAAGCTTTAGAAGTATCTCGTAAGCCCCGCGGCATCCAGTCGAAAGCCCGTAAATAATCAATCATTGCACCACGTACTCGATAGGATACAAAGGTTTTAAACTGTACTTCTCTTTCACTATCAAAACGCTTTGCGCCATCTAGCAAGCCCAAAACACCTGCATCAATCATATCATCTAATTCTATGGAGTCTGGTGTACGACGCATCAATTGATCTGCATGATAGCGAATCAACGGTAAGTACTCTTTTAATAAAGCTTCGGGATCATTAAGAATATCTCCCTGCTGCTCTACATATTTTTTCGCAATACTCACGATACATGCCTATGATGATTTTTGGCACTGTCGTCCGCATTACCTTTACGCTTCGGCGTCAGCATTTGATCGAGCCATGCAAATAACATGCCCATCCATGCGCCGCTAGCACCCAATATAAAACATCTAAATGCTGATTCAGGCAATGAAATCTCCTGAATTAAACAGATGGCAACCCCAATTAGCACCCCAGCAAAGGCACCGCTCGCAGCCGCGTAACTTGTCCGTATCATGACATCACCCTTGAGCTCTGGCGGAACCCATATCCGCCTCCAAATCTTGCCCTAAACTATGTTCCCAGAAAAATTGTAATCCTCCGCTACGAGAGTCATCCCTTGGCCGATCCAAAATTTCATCTAATACCATATCCAAGTCTTTCTCAGCCTGAACACCATGTAACAAGCTCTGCTGCCGAATTGCTTGACGGACTTCTTTATGGGACGGCATATTTCCAACGTAATCCAAATGCACATCCAGATAACGATCTGCCACAGACATTAAGCGTCTAAATGTCAATTCTCCATCCACCTTATCCGCTTGATTAATAGCTACCATAAAACGGCGTACATCCCTTTGCTGAGATAATACTTTGATTAGGCCATAACCATCCGTCAGTGATGTTGGGTCAGGCGTGATTACAACCAAACAGGATTCCGATGATGCAACAAAGAATAATACATTATCACTAATCCCCGCCGCAGTATCAATAAGTACCAAATCATAGTTTTCCGCTGCCTCGCGCATCTCGCTCATTAAAACCTGCTGCTGCGTACCATTCAAGGCAGTAAGCTCCGCCAGTCCGCTTCCACCAGGCAATACATCAAAACCTGCTTTTGCCCGCAGCAACATATCAGATAGCCTAGCTTCTCCGCTTACCACCTGCTTCACAGAACCCTTACCAGACAAGCCCAGCATAACATCCACATTGGCCAAGCCCAAATCGGCATCCAATAACAATACACGAAGCCCTTGCTTCACCGCCCTTGCTGCTAAGTGAATGGAGAAAAAGGTCTTCCCTACCCCACCCTTACCGCTACTGACAGCAATAACGCGTGGTGATGACTTATCTGTTTCACTTGTTGTCATGCAATCTCCTTCATTCACAAAAACTTTGAACCTTCATTACGCTTTGCTCTGGCGCTCCAATAGCGCGGTCAGTGCTTTTGGGGTTAACCATCCCATTTGGCCTGGCACTTCAGAACCAAATACACCGTATGAAAGTCTAAATTTTGATGCCATCGCCCAATTGATAATTTTGCCAGGGCGTGATGTCTCATCCAGCTTTGTAAAGGCGATTTCACTCATCTGAAAAGCTTCCGCTGCCAATAAAAGCTCCATACCATCAGATTCATCCATATTCGCAGGCATCACCAAAACACGATGCGTACAATGCAACGCATCCCACACCACACTTTGTTTTTTCATCTTTGACAGACGATGAATATTCCAACCTTCGCTATCTACTAGCAGGAGCTGTGCCGAGTTGGTGGCTTTTAGTGCTGTAGAGACATCACCTTCTCCTCTTAATGTTACAAATGGCACACCTAGAATATCCGCATAGGCCTTTAACACATCACTTCCGCCCATGCGGTCCACATCTGTACTCAGCAAACCAACCCGCACACCACGCATACTGTAATACGTTGCCAATTTCGCTGCTAGCAGTGTTTTCCCCGCCCCTGATGGCCCTGCTAAAAGCATTACCACAGGTTTATTATTTGGTTTAATACGCTCACCCCAGTGCAACATGGAGGCACCTGTCGGCTCATGGCTGGCATAATCTTCTGCCAAATCAAAGGCATAAGATGGCGCAACACCCAAGGTTACAAGATGATCAAAGGCTGTTTGTGTGACTTTATTAGGCATAGCATGACGTAAATTTTCTTCCTCTTTACGCCCTAAACCTTCAACGATACGCTCCAAGCGGTGCATTGAAGCTTCCATTTTATGAATGTGCGTTGTTTGCACCTCAGGCTTAGCTTTCTGCGTACTGTCATTTTTTTGACGAGTCACTTCTTCTGCATCCAACGCAGCATGTACATGCCAAACTTTCTGCCCGCTTCCATCCACACTTTCCATGCGGTCTAAGACAATCGCATCTGGGCCAAGTTTCTGGCGCACCAAAGCCAATGCTTCATGTAGTCGCGGAGCAGTAAAAATTTTAATTTGCATCGCGTAGACCCAAATTACTTAATGTTTTAACTGCCATTTCTGGCGGCACTTCTCCAACAGATAACACAGCCACACGGTTCATGACTTTAGATAAAGAGAGTGCCAATAATGGCCGCAATTGTGGTGTGGTCAGCAAAACGGGAGTATCAATATCATGAGCCGCAGAAACCTCATTAAAACGCATTACAAAACGCTGCCATTGTTGGATTTCCAGAGGTAACATTGATGCGCCACCCGCTTGTCCCACGCGCTCCAACATGGTTTGTTCCAGCTCTCCCTCAAGCGTAAAGACAGACAGCTCACCCTGCTCATTCACATAACGCTGCACAATGCTACGCCCCATACGGTAGCGGACCATTTCTACCAGTGTCCCAACATCACGCTGTTCCGTCATGCCATCTGACAATGTTTCAATAATCAGCAGCAAATCACGTACTGATACCCACTCAGATAATAATGCGCGCAATACATGCTGTAATACACCCAAGGGAACCTGTGCAGGCACAATATCTGAAATGACTTTGGGATAACGCTCTGCTACGCCATCGACCAAGTCTTGTACTTGCGCACGGTCTAACATTTCATAGGCATGGCGACGTAAAATTTCTGTAATATGCGTAACAATGACCGTAGGGGCTTCCACGACGGTATAACCAGATAGTTCAGCTTGTTGACGTTGGTCTGTAGAAATCCACAAAGCGGGCAGCCCAAACGCAGGCTCTTGCGTCGCAATGCCTTCAATAGGTTGCCCTCCCACTTGCCCCTCTAACGCTAGCAAGTGACGTGGACGAATCTCACCGCGTCCAACTTCAGCACCACGCACCAGCACGCGATAGTCTCCGACACCCAGTTGCAAGTTATCCTTAATATGAACAGGCGGGAGCACAAAGCCAACCTCCTGTGTCATTTGACGACGTAAGGCCTGCAAACGCCCAAGCAGGCCTCCATCACGCCCCGCTTCAACAAAGTCAATCAGGCCATAACCCACTTCCAAACGAATAGGGTCAACAACCAACAAATCAGATAGCGCTTCTTCCGCAGGCTTTTCAGGCTCAGTGAGTGCAATGTCAGAAACCTCTGGTGCTATAGCATTCTCTTTCTCACCCATCAATAAATACCAACCACTCAAGCCCAAGCCTATCGATATAAACAAAAAAGGAATGAATGGCAGACCTGGGACAAGCCCCATAAAGAATAATGCGCCCGATGCAATAAGGTGTACTTTTGGGTGCTGCGTAAACTGCACTGTAATTTCTTCTGATAACTGCTCGCTACCACCAGCCCGTGTAATCACAATCCCTGCCGCAGTTGAAATCACCAAGGCTGGGATTTGAGACACCAAACCATCACCCACCGTCAACAAGCTGTACACTTGCATCGCATCACCCACAGCCATGCCTTGCTGCATTGTGCCAATAATCAAGCCTGCAATTAAATTGATGGCCGTAATAATCAAGCCAGCCACCGCATCGCCACGCACAAATTTCGCAGCACCATCCATTGAACCAAAAAACTCCGCTTCACGCGCAACAGCAGTACGCCGTTCACGCGCCTGCGTTTCATCAATCATGCCAGCATTCAAATCAGCATCAATGGCCATTTGCTTGCCAGGCATGGCATCCAAGGTAAATCGTGCTGCCACTTCCGCAATACGTGTTGAACCTTTGGTAATCACGATAAAGTTAATCAATACAAGAATAATAAAGATAATAATACCAACCACCGTATTACCACCCACCACGAAGTTACCAAAACCTTCAATCACATGCCCTGCCGCGCCCGTACCTTCTTGACCATGCAGTAAAATCAAACGTGTCGTTGCTACATTTAGTGCCAAACGAAATAGCGTGGTAAGCAAAAGTAAGGCTGGGAAAATAGAAAAATCTAAAGGTCTTAATACGAAAATTGCAGTTAGGAGAATGATAACCCCAATCGCAAGGTTGGTCGCCAACAGTATGTCCATCAGCCATAGCGGCAATGGAACCATCATAATCAGCAGAATGCCCAATACACCCACAGCCAACAATACATCGGTGTGCCGCATCATACTCTGCAATTTCAATACTGCTGCTGCCTGCATATTTGTATAAACCCTTCCTTATTATACCGTTTTAGGGCCACGTATCCGGTAAATCTCTGCAAGAATGACCGCTACTGCCTCAAACAAATCTTCAGGAATTTCTTCCCCGACTTTCACACTCTTGAACAAGGAACGTGCCAAAGGTTTATTTTCACGAATAGGAATTTTATTTTCGCGCGCAATTTCGCGAATTTTTTCAGCCACCTTGCCTTTACCTGATGCCACAACTTTCGGTGCAGAAATCCCCGTATCATCATACTTCAAAGCCACTGCAATATGTGTCGGATTGGTAATAACCACATCAGCCTTGGGCACATCTGCCATCATACGGTTGCGTGCTTGTTCCATTTGAATTTGGCGTATTTTTCCTTTTAACTGGGGATCACCCTCACTTTCTTTATTCTCATCACGAATTTCTTTTTGCGACATTTTAAGCGATTTGGCATGTTCCCAGCGTTGATAAATAACATCTGCCAATGCAATACTAAAAAAAAGAAATGCCACAATCGCAGCAATTTGAAGGCTTCCTTGCGCCAATAATTTGGCGATTTCCCCCGTGCTTTGGCGAGTCGAGGCCATAACTTCTGGAAACAAGTCTCCCAGAACAAACCAACATACCGATGAAATAATCACTAATTTCAAAATTGACTTCACAAATTCCGCCAATGACTTACTCGAAAAAAGCCGTTTAAGGCCTTTCATCGGACTTACCTTCTCAAATTTTGGTTTCATAGTTTCAAAGGTGAAAACAGGGCCCGTTACCAAAAAAGATATCAGCACACCTATAAGCATCACCGGTATAGCCACAGGTAAAACCATCAATGCCATGTCAAAAGTCAGCGATGTTAATAATTCCTGCATGCCTTTGGGCGTGGCATCCAAGATTATTTTTCCTGACAAGTAATCGTGTGTTAAATCCATAAGGTGTGACACAATCCAAGCGCCAAGACCTGTAACCGACAGTGATGCAATCAACAAAAAAGATATGGCTGTAGAAGGCTCTTTACTGGTTGCGACCTGCCCTTTTTTTCGCCCATCTTCAATACGCTTGGGCGTGGCCTCTTCGGTCTGCTGAGCCTTATCTTGATCGTCAGCCACCTTTAAGACTCCGCATCATGGCTGGTAACTGGTCACCCAGAGAAATAAATGCATCATATGTCAAAGAGACAATACTTGGCAGAGAAAGCGCAAAAACAAGCAGGCCTAACCCCACTGTTAAAGGGAAACTTACAAAAAACACTTGAATTTGTGGCACGGCACGCGATACCAAACCGAGAGCCACATTGACAAAAAACAATAGTAGCAACACAGGGGCAACAAGGCGCAATGCCAACACAAACATTTGTGCTGCCGCATCATTCAGTAAGACCCAACCACCACTTGCCCAAGCATGTCCAATGGGCAAAATGCTAAAGGAATCAGACAATGCCAATAAAAATGCGTGATGCGCTCCTGCCCCCAGCCATAACAACATCGCCAACACACTTGCTAGCTGCGCTGTAACTGCGCCTTGTGCTGAGGTCGCCGGATCAAACACATTGGCAATCGCCATGCCCATTTGAAAACTCATGACTTGCCCTGCAAATTGTACAGCTGCAAAGATAAGGTTTGCCAACAGCGCTAGAATCCCAGCCAGTATCATTTCTTGTGCTGCCAATAAAATAAATACGATTGGTTCTGGCGAAATGGTCATAACCGATGGCGATACAACGGGGTATAAAAGGAATGCTATCAAAGCAACAAGCCCTGTTTTTACAGGTGGAGGTACAAGGTTGTGCCCCAAAACAGGAATCAAAATAACCAATGCGCCAACGCGCAGCAGTATTAGCATTGCCACCATGACATCCTGCATTTCTAGCATTGGAAAAAGCATATTAAATTCTACAACACATCAAGAGTTAATTGATCAATGTGGGGATACTAGCAAACACATGCTGCGTATAAGTCACCATTTTCTCAATCATCCATGAGGCAGCCAATACCAATACCAAAAAAACAGCAATAATTTTAGGTACAAATGTTAAAGTCATCTCTTGAATTTGCGTGACCGCTTGAAATAGCGAAATAATAACACCTACAACCAATGCTGTAATAAGCATTGGCATGGATAACCATAACACCATTTTTAGTGCTTCAACACCATAATTAACAACCATATCAGGACTCATAAATAAACCCAGAGCAATATACATACCACATTGAACGCGGCGTTATCACAAGATCATCATTTGAACCATCCAACATCGCAGAACAGGAAACCTAAAACTGGACGCGATATACATTGAGAATAAAATAAAAATAGCTAAAATGTGCTATTGGCAACACCCGAATTAGTTTTTACAATTCGGAAAAACACTTTGATAGGATATTCCATTGAAAAAAGCCATGTTAGCTCGGCAGCCCATTTTTGATATTCAAGGAAAAACCCATGCTTATGAGTTATTATATCGTGGTGAATCCATGGATATTGATGGCGACACCATGACTGCGACTGTTTTAAGCAATACGTTTAACCGCTTTGGTGTCGAGTCAATGACACAGGGAAAGCCTATCTTTATCAATATTACCAAGGATTTTTTACTTAGTGACCTCATCGACCTTCTACCGCCCGAAACGACTGTTCTAGAAGTACTTGAAGATGTCCCCGCTGATGAAGAAGTGATTGCCGCCATACAACATTGGCAAGAAAAGGGCTTTACCGTGGCACTGGATGATTTTATCAGCATCACATCCGATCACATGAAGCTCCTGCCTTTCGCTGATATCGTGAAGGTTGATATTATGGATTGTTCTGAGCCTCTGGATGTTATTGTACAAGAAGTTCGCAAGTTTCCCATCAAACTTTTAGCTGAGAAGGTGGAAACATATGAAGAGTACGAGCTTTGCAAGAAGCTTGGTTTTGATTATTATCAAGGCTATTTCTTCAGCAAGCCAACCATCATCTTTGATAGCCAAGCATTGGATACCAATAAAGCACAGTTATTACAGTTATTGAGCAATGTTTTGGAGGCCGATAGCCCTAAAGATTTGGAAACAGACATTGCCCATGACCTTACATTGTCATACAAGCTTCTTTGCTACATTAATTCAGCATCCGTTGGCTTAAAACAGAAAATCAACTCTATTGGCCACGCCTTGACATTACTCGGCTTAAAAAAGCTGCGTGCATGGGTTTCCATGATGTTGATGTCATCCTTATCATCAGGAAAGCCTGATGCCCTACTAGCCCTATCATTTTCTCGCGGGCGCTTTTTGGAGCAGCTCGCTGTATTATTAGATCCGGATGACCCGCATACCAGCGATTATTTTATCTTGGGCATGTTTTCTTTATTGGATGCCTTTCTTGATCAAGATATTGAGCAAGCCATTGAATCCGTATCACTGCCAAAAATTGTTTATGAAGGGCTATTAAACAAAGGCAGTAAAGCAGGCCGCAACTTACACTTAATTCAAGCATTGGAACAAGGTGATTGGGGGCAGACGGAAGATTTATGTCACGCGCTCGGTATTGGCAACGAGCAAATGATGTCAGTTTACGAGGAAGCAATACAATGGTCTGATGAACGGGTGGCCACCATCCTTTCTTTAGCATAACAAGGTAATGCTTTGTATTTTATGCAGCCCTTAGCCTCTTCATAATATCCCGCCTACTTTCTAACATCAGCGGCCTTTTTTTTTCAAAAAAATGGCCTCACTAAAATATTCTTTAAAGCACAAGTTAAAGCGGCTTGATATCACCATTGATTTTAGCGCTATATGACCGACGAAACTGTTCTACAATCATAGCTCCTTCGCTATCGCTTATGCCAATATTGGCAAGCGTCATACGAGCTAGTTCGAGGCTTGCCTCCACGTTTTCGGACACCACACCCGATGCTCCCATCACCCGCAACTCACAACATTGCCTTAAGCTATGTCCACGCGCATAAATTGCTGTTGTTGGATGCGTGCTTCGTAGCGATGAAAGCACCTGTTTGGTTATTTCAGGGTCACTTGTGGTCACAATGATCACCTGAGCATTCGCCGCCCCCGCAGCTTCTAACAAATTTGTTTTTCGTACATCCCCATAAAAAATGGGGTGGCCATTTTTACGTTCTCTTTCAACAATCGAGGCATTGGCATCCAGTGCAATATATGGTTTGTCGGCAATGGCTAGTACCTCTCCGATACGACGACCCACACGACCAAACCCTGCGATCACTACCGGAGCTTCAACAAGCTCTTCTAAGGCTTCCACACCTTCAATATTTTCAGATCTTGCAAAACGCTGCGCAAAATGTGCAAGTATCGGGGTCGCAAGCATACTAAGAAGCACTATAAGAAGTAACTGCTGAAACAGCATGTCTGTCAAAATATTTGATTGATAAGCCAATGAGAATATCACCAGTGAGAATTCGCCACTTTGCGCAAGCACCAGAGCGATGGCAACACTGTTTTTAGACTGAATACCAAACAATAGGCGCGCCAGAACAAAAAGAATCCCCGCCTTTACCACAACCAACGTAAACACCAAGGCCAGTGAAAGAACAGGCTTTTCAAAAAGTAAATTAATATCAAGAAGCATTCCCATCGACATAAAGAAGAGTCCCAATAAAAGCCCTCGAAACGGGTGAATCTCTGCCATAACTTGGTGTTTATAGGGAGAGTCAGAAATAAGAAGCCCTGCCAAAAAGGCTCCCATAGCCATGGAAAGGCCAATATGTTCGGTCACTAAAGCAGCCCCAAGAACAAGAAGAACTGCCGAGGCGGTAAAAACCTCTGGATTATCAGAAAGAGCAACATGACGCAAAATCGGACGTAAAAGGTAATGCCCCATCAGAACAATCACTGCAAGAATCAGCAGTGATTCGCCCAGTGCAAAACCGACTTCACTACTCACGCTTATTTCTGGCATCGCCAGCAATGGCACCAATGCCAAAAGAGGGACCACGGCAAGATCTTGAAGCAACAGTACTGCAAATGAAGTTCGCCCGTATATCGATGAGAGCGACCTCTGCTCAGCCAATAACTGAAGAACAAAAGCGGTTGATGAAAGTGCTAGTACAGGGCCTATTAAAATAGCCGCCCGCAAAGATACATCAAAGAACAGGTAGCCTATACCCCCAAGCATTGCTCCTGTGATTAAAACCTGAAGCGTTCCCAAACCAAAAACCAGACGCCTCATTAACCATAGCCGTGATGGCTTTAATTCCACTCCGATAACAAATAACAGAAGCACAACGCCAATTTCTGCCAGCTGCCCAATTTCATCGATGTTATTAATCAAACCCAGTCCTGATGGGCCAACAAGCACACCTGCAACCAAAAATCCTGGCACTGCCCCAAGCTTAATCAATTGAAAAAGAGGAACCGCGATGACTGCAGCAGCTAACAAAATAATAATATCAATGAGGTAAGGCGAAATCATAGTTTAAGCTTTCACACCTCCTGTTATATCTAATGCTAACATTCAAGAGAGTAAATATATTGTGTTCTAAAGTCTATTTGCTAACCAAAAACATTGATAAATTAATATTTTAACTGATCACTTCACCAACATACAGCTATCAAAAAAATAAATTCAAAACGTTGCGACCTTCAAACTGACAAAGTTAAGGTATTTCATTCGAAAACCGTATAATCTCGTACTTTATAATCATTAGGAGGATAAAATGACACGTTTATTTGCAATGTTAATCGCAGTCGGATTTCTGAGTGTGAGCCATGTTGATACTAGCTATGCCGACTCTGATCGGGATCATGATAAATACGATAAAAAGCACGACAAACATGATGACGATGATGATCGCCACCGTGAATATAAGTATGACAACGATCGCCAACAGGATGCTCGCTCTTCTAAAGCGCCTGCACACCGCGATTCACGCAGTGGAAATCCTGTAAGTCAAAATCTCGATGCAGTAAGCAATAGCATTGATAAAGCCGCACATAAAATTAATCAAGCCAAAGAATGGTGGCAGATCTGGTAGGATCTAAAACGCTTAGGTCTAACGACTCAGTTAGGCCTAAACTGTTTTATACAAGCACCTCTCCGTAGCCACCTCCTATTCGGTGCAACAACGATGTGCGCCATCAAAAGGAAGGGTAACCAAGACCATGCAGATACAATGTGAACCTATTGAACGCGTATGTGCCGAACAAGAAGTCTGGGAGCAGCAGCTAGACTTGAATCAGACTGATATTTTGGAGTTGGGTTGCGGCACTGCTGCATTAACTCGGAAAATTGCTGAGAGTTCTTCAAGTTGTCGGGTAACAGCTATGGAAGTTGATGCCATCCAACATGCCAAAAATATGCAAATTACCGATTTAAAAAATGTTCATTTTGTTGCTGGCAGTGCTGAGGCGATTGCCTCTGAAGATAACGCCTATGATGTCGTTTTGATGTTCAAATCGCTGCATCATGTTCCATTAGACAGAATGGATGCTGCATTGAATGAAATCCGGCGGGTGTTGAGGGCTGAAGGTCGAGCTTATATCTCCGAGCCCATTTTTGCTGGCGACTTTAATGCTATTCTTCGCCTGTTTCATAACGAAGAGATCGTGCGTAAAGCCGCGTTTTCTGCAGTAAAAAAAGCAGTAGATGATGGCAGGTTTACATTGGTTGATGAGGTCTTTTTTCTATCTCCGATGCGATTTGCTAATTTTCCTGAATTTGAACAGCTGGTTATTGCTGTTACACATAGCCAACACCGGCTTTCTAATGAATTATTCCAAGAGGTGAAGCAGGCATTTGAAAACAAGATGAGCGATGACGGTGCAAACTTTCTCATGCCGATGCGCGTAGATATATTGGAGGTTAGAGCATAATGCCCGATCTATCGTTTATGCATTTATTGATTGGCTTGATCGCCATCGTCAATCCATTGGGTGCATTACCTATCTTTTTATCTATGTCAGACCCGAACAATCCAGATGCCGACATGCGGACAATCAAACGTTCGGTGATAGCTGTAACGCTTATTTTACTCATTGCAGCATGGGCAGGCGAAAGCCTACTGGGCTTTTTTGGCATTACTATTGATGCATTTCGAGTGGGTGGTGGCCTGCTTATTCTATTGATGGGCATCTCTATGTTGCACGGTAAACAAAGCCATGTGCAACACTCTCCAAGCGAGGCGAATGTAGCGCTTGAAAAAGAAGATATTTCGATTGTGCCGCTAGCGATTCCACTCATGGCTGGCCCTGGTGCGATCAGTTTGGTCATTCTTGATGCAAATAAGATTCATTCATGGTCGGGAAATATTCTATTGGCATTAGCTGTTCTTGCAGTTGCTACTATTGCGTGGTTGGTACTATTGATTGGCGAAAAAACACGCGATAAACTTGGAACCATTGGTTTGAATATCGTCACCCGTATTATGGGTCTGATTCTCACTGCCATAGGCGTGCAGTTTATAACCGATGGCATCAAACAGTTATTACCAGGACTCGCTTAACATATCACTATGCGCACCTGCGCAATAAAAACCGAAATCAATGCTGGCAATTGAAACATTTAGTTTGTCTCATTGCGTGAACCTTGAGTGACCCATGTTTTTTTACGTACCTTGATCAGATAAATACGAGGCTTTTCAGGTCTGCCAACACAGCTCTACAAAAGAATTCGACCTAAATAAGATTCTTGCTTCGCGGGAAAACCTAAACTCTCCATTTCATAGTTTTAATAAATTTAAATTTATCTTTCCTAAATTTGCCATTTAAAGCCTTTTTTTATATATTTAAATGAATATATTATTGTTTATTTTATGTTTTATCATAAAAATATAACAAACTCACACTTATCTATTTTTTATAGCGTTAAAAAGGCAGCTATTTAAAGCTCTGTAACAGCGATGCGGTAATCAAATGCCAACCATCAACCAATACAAAAAGAATGATCTTTAAAGGCAAGGAAATCATCACAGGCGGTAACATCATCATCCCCATACTCATCAACACCGAAGCGACCACCAGATCCAACACCACAAATGGGATATAAATCAAAAATCCAATTTCAAAAGCAGTCCGCAATTCGCTGATAACAAATGATGGAATCAAAATATGCATTGGCGTTTCACTTGAGTTTTTGGGTTTTTCAAGTTTTGCTGCATGAAGAAATAGTAGCAAATCATCTTCCCTCGTTTGCCTGAGCATAAACGATCGAATCGGAGCCTGAGCCTTTTCAAAGGCTTCAGCTTGTGATAATTCTTCTGCCAAATAGGGTGTGATGGCATTAGCGTCAATTTTTTGCCACACTGGCATCATAATAAACATGGTCATAAACAACGCCAAGCCAACAATAATTTGATTCGGCGGACTTTGCTGTGTTCCCAATGCCATACGTAAAAAAGCAAATACGACAATGATACGAGTAAATGATGTCATCATCACCAAAATCGATGGTGCTAATGTCAAAATTGTTAAAAATGCCAGTATTTTAAGACCTGTAAACCAATCATCGGGGTTATTTCCTTCACCCAAATTAAGTGAAAGCGTTGGTATATCAACTGCCCACGCCGCTTGTGGCACGAACAATAAAACTAAAAGAAGGAGTCTAATCATCTGATGTTTGTTGCACGGTTTTAAAACGCTCAATATCAGGTGTCTCAACAGGCTCTGCCTCAAATGATTCAACCAAGCTCACACCCGCCACGGAGGATGTGGATAAAATGTAATGTTTATTACCACGCTGTACTTCAATAAGGCTATGACGCGAGTCCAACGACAAACGTTGCAGCACACGCATATTTGATGTGCTGCTTGATAAGGTGTGATTTTGAAAGCGCTTCATACCCCATACAAATAGCGCAAACAATGCCAAAACCCCAGCCAAGGCAGCAATGGATTGCAGTAACATCATCGTCAAACTTTGTTCCATAAAAGGTTTAACTCAAGCTTCTAATACGTTCGCCAGAAGGCACAATATCCACAATGCGCACTCCTAGTTTACCATCCGCAGATACCACTTCACCACGCGCAAACACCTGACCATTAGCTAAAATTTCAACTTCCGCATCAGCTTCTTTTTTCAAATCAACCACAGTCCCTCGATGCAATCGAGCCACCGCATGTAACGGCATCTCTACGCGTCCTAATTCCACACTAACTTCCAGTGGAACATGCATAATCGCATCTAAATTGGGCCGTGCGACATCCTGCTGGTCAAAATCTGTATTTGTGTCACTGGCATCGTTCATGATGCACCTCCGTGTATCTTATGAATAAGTTCAGCCGCTAACATGCCATCCTGACTTCCCGCTTGCGCTTGAAACATTGGCATTTGATCAACCCACAAGGTGCTTGGTTCAGACTCACTGACTTTTAAAGGTAAATAATCGCCTGGAGATAAGTTTAAAAATTGCCCAACATTCATTTCGCACTGCCCCATCTCTAAACGCATGGTAATGGGGACATCATTCAAAGAGTCTTGCAGTCGTTGCTCCCAGTCCTTATCCACTGATGCTGGCTCATCACTCATGGTTGAACGCAAGTTATCCAACATGGGCTCAAGAAAAGTGCGAGGGTAATACAAGGCAAACATGCCTTTCACATCTTCATCCAATTGAATCTCAAACTGCATAGAAAAGCATGCATCATATGGGCCTGCCACTGACAAAAACTGTGGATCTGTGTCAATTTTTAATAACACAAAATCTAAAACAGTCACTGGTTTCCAAGCCTTTTCTAAGTGCATCTCTAGACTCTTGGCAATACGCTCAGATAAACTTTTCTCGACAGGAGATAGGGCGATAATATCTTCGCCATAGGCTTCTCCATTGCCCCCCAGCATAGCGTCCACATATGCTACAATTAAGGGCAGATCAAAGCTTAACATCATCCTACCAAAGTCTTCCACCGAATACGCAAAAAACACCCTCGGATCTTCAGCATTAATCACATCACTATAGCTCACTTCATCCATACTTTGGAAAGACACAGCGACGTCACGGCTAAACATATCCGACCACTGCTCCTTTAAAGTCTCAGCCATACGCTCTTGTAAACTAATAAATAGAGGGTAGCGCGCTGGCCCATCACCACCCGTACTCTCGAATGAAAATTCCTCAATAGTCTCAGGTTGCTTTAAGGGAGGTAGCGTTGCAAAAAGGGCCTCAACAGTTTCCCCTGGAGCAACACTTGCCACCAAAGCTTCAATTTCTTCAGGCTCAAGTATGGGCTTTGCCTGTGCGTCTGCCATATCTGTATCTGGTGCCACATTATCCGTCATTGCGATACAAAGTCCGTAAAAAACATTTTTTTGATAGGCTTGTATGGAGGAAACTCTTTATTGATTCGAAAAACCAACTCTTCCTTCAACTCTGTCTTACCTGCTGGTGTCTTGATGTCTTCAAACTTCTTACCCGATACAATCGTAATAATTTTATCCTTCACTGCTGCTAAACCGACTGAGGAGCTCAGTCTCGCCTTGTCTTCTTCCGTACGTAAGATAAGCAATATTTTAGTGCGTAAAAAACGATTCGCATCAGCCAAATTAATTGTTAACCCATCAATTTCCATCTCAACTGACGGTGCATCAGGGTCTGCGGCTTCGATTTCAGGTAGCTTGGTTTCGGCAGTTTCCATCGGAGCTGTATCGGAGGCTTCCGTCGGCAGATCGCTTTGCATCAATGTCCATGCCACAAAACCACCCACACCTAGAACCAATACCAGTAATACCGTATTGATAATCGGCAACAGACCTCCTGATGATTTTTTATCTGCTTGTTCCTCATCAGCCATTTGAATACTCCTTCAGTCTCTTTTATCTAATTTTCACCATACAGCGAAATTTAATCTCACTTATACAAAACAATCTCAACTCGCCGGTTGCGGTGACGGCCAAAAGGTGTTGCATCGGTCGAAACGGGACGCGATGGCCCATAACCTGCCAATGACAAACGCGCCGAACTTACGCCTTCTTCTTCTAGGATACGCAAGACTGATGCCGAGCGTGCCAATGTAAGACTCCAAGGATCCTGATACTTGCTTTCCGGCCTCTCTTTAAAGTGCGTGTCTGAATGCCCATTGACTTGTATTCTACCTGGCGACATCGCCAACATTCGTGCCATTCTTCGCAAAGCTTTGATATTTTCAGGTTTAAGTTCCACGGAGCCCTCATCAAACATCACCGCATCATTAATGCGTAAGTATAAGCGATCCTTTACAATCACGCCTTTCACTTTGTGTTCCAAGGTGCTGTTTTGTAAGACAACGCGGCTATTTTGACGCATAGCTAACATCAGTTCATGAGGGGTCACTACACGATGTAACTCTGCGGGAGGAATGATGTTAATCTCCGTTCTTTTGCCAGAGTTTAAAACCGAGACTGCTTTTTGAAAGTATGTGGAGATGTCCTGCAACCCTGTTTGATCCAACGTCGACATCGACACCAATAAAATGAAAAAAGTAAGCATCAAACTCACCAGATCTGCAAATGTCGTCATCCAGGCTTCCGGGTCAGGCTTATATACAACTGGCCACTTCTTTTTCCTAGCCATATCAGAACCCCCTCTTAGGTGGCGCTACTGCAGCTCGATCACCACCCGATAAACGAACCCCTCGCTTATTCCCAGGGTTGGCTGTAACAGGTCTAAATTTCAAGGTTATTTCCACACGCCGGCTCATCTCAGGGTGATTAGCAATAGGGTGCTGATCTCCCATACCCGCTACGATCATACGTCCATTAGCAACACCGCGTTCTGATAATGCATGGAAAACACTCATAGCGCGCGCCGCAGATAGCTCCCAATTTGATGGGTATATTGAACTTTTCACCGGTTTGTCATCCGTGTGCCCTTCAATGCGAATTTCAATCACTTCAGGGCGCGAGAAAATAGCCGCTAACTTATCCATTAAAGGATTGCTTTCAGGCGATAAATCAACATGCCCTGATGCAAAAGCAATTTTCTCTGGAAGTCGAACACGCACTTTATCTTCATCCAATGACAGCGCGTTCATACCCTCAACACCCAATGCCTTTGATACTTCCGTCAATTCTTTGGCGGTTCGTTTGGGTGCATTCGAGCCTTCAATAATATCACGGGCAGGCAAGGCTGGCCCTTTACCTTTGGTTAGGTTCGCACCATGAGCCAAAGGACTAAATGTTCCAGCCAATGAGCCCAATGCAGCAAGGCGTTTTTCTTCTACAAT
>Ga0316202_10000705_pt1 | contig 32457 bp, 27 predicted proteins | sample 3monrhotite_MG_FD_204934 | JGI IMG/M metagenome (GOLD analysis project Ga0316202, IMG submission 204934) | Microbial mat bacterial communities from mineral coupon in-situ incubated in ocean water Damariscotta River, Maine, United States -... | ecosystem: Environmental > Aquatic > Marine >...
CTCCAGAATTGGTGCGAAAAGGGCGTATGGATGAGATATTTTTTATTGATTTGCCATCCAAGGACTCACGAAAGGAAATACTTAGCCTTCATGTTGAAAAGCGAGATATGAATACAAATGATCTCGATCTTAATGCCATAGCTGTAGAATCAGAAGGATTTTCGGGAGCGGAACTAGAGCAGGCAATCGTGTCAGCACGATATACATCGTATGCCAATAGCGGCCAGGTGAGTACGGAACAGATACTTGAAGAAATTATGCAAACAAAGCCGCTCTCCATTGTTATGGCGGAGCATATTACTCAACTACGCGAATGGGCTAGAGATAGAACAGTGAGCGCAGATTGATGCCTTGTCACGGAATAAAAAAAGATTCAAGTCGTTCAGCAGCTAAACTTAAAATGTTATCGGTTTAAATTAGGAAAAATAATGATTTGTCCATCTTGCAATAAAAGTCCATTAAGACCGACAAAAATAAATGAAAATCTTCCCGCATTGAGTTGTGCTAAATGTAATGGGTATTTGCTCTCAATGCTTTCATATAGAGTTTGGGTTGAAGGTAGTCCAGAAATACCTGATTCTGACGTAGATATTGAAGAGCTTAACGATACTTCAAGAGCAATAATCTGCCCTAAATGCCAGAAGATGATGTCAAAATATCGTATTTCTGGTGAGGCAAGTAATAAACTAGACTCATGTGGCAGTTGTGGCGAATTGTGGATTGATAGCGGAGAGTGGGACTTATTGCATTCACTAGGTCTAGTCGACAAGTTATCATCGATTCTTTCTCAACCTTGGCAAAATAAAATTAAACATCAAGAAAATGAATTATCGTATGAATCACGATACAAAAATCTTTTAGGAAATGAAAACTACTTAAAAGTTAAAGCATTTCGTGACTGGTTAAATGATCATAAAAATAAACTGGAAATTAAGAATTACATTGCACGGGTTAACCGCTAACAAAACTCAGGTTGGCAAGTTTATGCATAATAAGGATACTACCGTTGATATACCCATAGTAGGCTTTTTGATGACAGTTGGGGCATACGGCAATCGCATTTTCGATGATATCTTCCCCAGCTTTCATTCAAGATGTAAGGAAAATATCAAAAAGCATTGCAACGATTTAGATGGTTTTAGAGGCCACAATTACACCTGAATTCATACTGCTCCTGACATGCCATATTGATGGCAATGCTCATTCCCGGACAGCCGCTTGATATTTCGACAAAGGGGTTTGATCAGGAATTCCTGAATATGAAAAAATAGTTGACTCTTTAAACCTTACAGACCACACTGGCCCCATGAATTTTTCCCACAACGCAATTCGACGCGCCATGCTTTGGCTACCCCTGCTGGTAGTCAAGATGGCTTGTCTGCGGAAGCCGGAGAATTCAATGTAGTTAGTGGGTAAACTTAACACCGAATTCAAGAGGCCGCAGATCGGAAGACTGCGGCCTTTTTTGTTTTTTGGGTTTTTAATGTGTGGGTGCGTAATAAAAAGAGGAATGCATCATGTCTGTGCCTGCGGCATTTTTGGGTGTAGTGCTGATTTGGTCAACGACCCCGTTGGCTATTCAGTGGAGCAGTGAGGGTTGGGGTTATCTGTTTGGTATTTCCGGGCGCATGGTGCTGGGCGCATTGGTATGCGCTGTGTTATTGCAAATTCTCAAACCAGGTCTGCCGTGGCATCGTGAGGCACGTAATACTTATTTTGCAGCCGGCGTTGCTATTTACGGCGCTATGCTCAGTGTTTATTGGGGTGCGCAGTTTATTCCTTCGGGCTTGATTGCCGTGTTGTATGGGCTTAATCCGTTATTGACTGGTGTGGCTGCCGCCATTTTGTTGGGAGAAAAGAGTTTCACACGAGGTAAATTGATGGGCATGACTTTGGCTTTCGCCGGACTGTTGAGCATTTTTGCCGATGATATTATGTTGAATGAAGGTGCCTGGCTGGGGGTGTTGGCGATTTTGTTTTCGGTGCTGCTGCACAGTGTTAGTGGCGTGTGGATTAAGCGCATCGGTGGCGGGTTACCGGGGCTGACGGTCACCAGTGGTGGATTGTTTGTGGTGACGCCATTGTTTCTGCTGACTTGGTTGATTTTTGATGGACATGTGCCCACGGAGATGGATACACATGCGGGGTTGTCTATGTTGTATCTCGGTGTGTTTGGTTCAGCATTGGGTTTTACATTATATTTTTATTTGCTGAAGAAAATGGAAGCCAACCGCGTTTCATTAATTACTTTGTTGACGCCGGTGCTGGCGTTGATTCTTGGTTCCAGTCTGAACGGGGAAGTCATTTCGATGGACGTATTGCTGGGCAGTAGTTTGATTGTATTTGGTTTGGTGCTGCATTTGTGGGGTGATGGATGGGTAACGAGACTGGTGCCTGTTACTGTGGTGGAGAGGGATGTGGAGAAATAGCTAATGTGTGGCTATGAATTTGGTGGCGGTACTTGACCGATAACAACACAATTCCGACCATTGGACTTGGCTTCGTAAACGGCATGGTCAGCAGCGGAAAACAGAGCATCAAATTTATAGGTGTTATCCAATGGCAGTTCGGCAATGCCGAAGCTTGCCGATATTGCAATGCCCTCCGGGTTCAGGTCAAAAATTTTCATGCGCAGCAATTCGGATTTTTTGTATGCACTTTCGGCATCGCAGTGCTTTAATATCAGTACAAATTCCTCACCACCGAAACGAGCGGCAATGTCTTCTTTACGACAGGCGGCCTTCAGTAGTTGTGCGGTGTGAATCAGTACGGTGTCACCCATGCTATGACCATGGGTGTCGTTGATGGTTTTAAAGTTGTCCAGGTCTATGACTATCAGGCTAAGGGCGTGTTTATGCCGATAGGCTTCACTGATATGTTTGGGGGCAAGTTCCATCAAAAAATGCCGATTATAAAGTTCGGTAAGTTGGTCAGTCATGGCCAGTTGCCGTAACAGATGTTGCTGTGCCTTGAGTTTATCCAGTAGCTTTTTATTGGTGATCAGGTTACGCACACGGGCTATTAATTCTTCTTGAAGAATGGGTTTGGCAACATAATCATTGGCACCGCAATTCAGTAATTCAATTTTTCGTGCGCTGTCGTCCTGTGCGGACATTGCCAGAATAGGGATATGGCTTTTATCTCCTGCTGTGTTTCGTATTTCCCGAACCAGGCCGACACCACTCATGTCGCCTGCGAGTAAAATGTCAGTCAGTAGCAGGTCGTAGTCCGCTGTTTGGAATGCCTCGGCAGCCTGCTCAGCATGGGTGAAATGATCTATGGTAACCCCTATGCTTTCGAGTATATGGATAGTGAGTTTTGCGACAGAGAGGCTGTCTTCCGCATATAAGACCCGTGCATCCATGTTGCTATGAATGCTTGTCCGGTTAATGAATTCGTTCAGATAGTTCTGGAGTCGCGCGATATCTGATTTGTGGAAAATCTCGGTGACTCCTGCCTGGGTGGCAGGCTCAAAAATGGCTTTATTTTCCTCTGCCGTCAATAAAATAACAGGAATGTGTTTTGTGTTTTTCAACTCACGAATTTTTCTACAAAATTCTATTCCGTCACCATCCTGCAATTGTAATGAAGTGAGTGTCAGGACAACAGGATGGTGGGAAAGATGGTGTAGAGCTTCGTCAGTGGTGGTGACGAATGTTGGTGTAAGGCCAGCAGTATGACATACCGTTTCCAATAATTGACGGTAGGCTCTGCTAGGCTCTGCAATGAGTGCTTTCATGATGATAGTGGAAGTTTATGTGTATTTATTTTATCGGTAGATTGCCAGCGAGACTTAAGGTTTTAGAGAGCTGATTTATCTAACGCCCAGCGAACGTGTTCACGCACTAGTTTAGAGGAATGTTGCTGTTTTGCTAGTAATGCATCACGAATTTCTGCGTTGGCTGGGGCATTGCCCAGTGCGACGGCGATATTCCGTAACCAGCATTCGTAGCCAATACGCCGAATGGGGCTGCCTTCAGTACGTTTGAGAAATTCCTCTTCATTCCAGGCAAATAGTTCCAGCAGTTTGACGTCATCCAGTGCGTGTCGCGGCAGAAAATCGGTTTCCGGTGTGGGTTGTGCAAACCGGTTCCATGGACACACCAGTTGGCAATCATCACAGCCATAAATGCGATTGCCGATTAATGGTCGCAATTCCACAGGAATGCTTTCGCGCAATTCGATGGTGAGATAAGAGATGCACAGGCGCGCATCCACTTTGTACGGTGCGATAATGGCGCGAGTGGGGCAGGCGTCAATGCAAGCCGTGCAGGTGCCGCAGTGATTAGTGGCTGTGGTATTAGCAGGCAGTGATGTGGGTAGTGGCAGATCAGTGTAAATTTCACCGAGAAAAAACCATGAACCGGTCTGTTCAGCGAGCAGATTGGTGTGTTTACCGATCCAGCCCAGCCCGGCCTTTTCTGCCAGTGCCTTTTCCAGTACGGGCGCACTGTCGGTAAATACTCGGTAACCAAACGGGCCGATGCACTGTTCGATACGGGTTGCCAGTTTTTGCATGCGATTACGCAATACTTTGTGATAATCACGTCCCAGGGCATAACGAGAAATGTAGGCTTTTTCAGGCGTGGCTAGAATGGTTTCGGGGTCGGCGCTATTGGGTGGTAAATAATCCAGGCGCGCACTGATCACGCTGATAGTGCCGGGCTCCAGCTCGTCAGGACGGCTGCGTTTGGTGCCGTGTTTACTCATGTAATCCATGCGTCCGTGTTTGCCTTCTTGCAGCCAGTTGAGCAAGTGTGTTTCGGCCTCATGCAGCTGTGTATCGCTGATGCCAAGCTTTTGGAAACCCAGTTCCTGCCCCCAACGTTGGATGTCGACGGCGAGTTTGTCCCAGTCTGTCTGTTTTGCCGATACGGCTGTGATGGGGTGGTTTTGTGAGCTACTCATTGTGTTAGATTTCCTTAGGTTCCTCTACTCACTATACCCGTGGCGTTTGAGATTTAGTTTAGTGTGCGTCATATTCATTTCATAGCAGCACCTAAAGTAGGCGCCCTGAGGCGACGCAGGAGCCGTTGTCGAGTAATAGCCAGACCATTGCGAGGAATTTCCACGCCGCCATGGAATGAAGAGGGCGTGCAATAAAACCTAAATCTCAAACGCTACGGGTATATAATTGTGCTTATTTTAACAGGGTGTGTACAACGCACGACCGATCACACACATTATTTATTTTGATATTATTTGTGATAGCCGCCCAATGAATGCCACATTCGATAATCCTTCCCGCAATCTGCCACGTTCTTTGTATCGAGCTGAGCAAGTGCGTGAGCTGGATCGTATTGCCATTGAAGAGCAGGGTATTCCCGGTGCGATTTTGATGGCTCGCGCGGGACAGGCCGCGTTTGCCTTTTTACAACAGCGCTGGCCACAGGCCCGTTCTGTGGGGGTGTTGTGCGGAATCGGTAATAATGGCGGTGATGGTTTTATTGTTGCTCGGCTGGCACATGAGGCGGGTTACTTGGTGCGGGTGTGGCAAGTCGGTGATGTCGACCGGATTCACGGAGATGCGCTCACGGCTCGTCAGCAGATGCAGGCGGCGGGCCTTATCGCCGAGGATTTTGCTGCGGCTGATTTCAGTACGGTAGATGTGTTGGTGGACGGTCTGCTGGGTACCGGCCTTAAGGGCGAGGTTGATGGTCGTTGGCAGCAGGCCATCGAAGCCATGAACCATGCTCGTGCCAATGGCAATGGGGTGCTGGCGTTGGATATTCCCTCCGGTTTACATGCCGATACTGGTCGTATTCTCGGTAACGCAGTGCAGGCGGATGCCTGTATCACGTTTATTGGTTTGAAGTTGGGCTTGTTCACCGGGCAAGGGCCAGCGATGTGTGGAACTCTCCATTTTGACGATCTCACGGTGCCAGCAGCAGTTTATGCCCAGCTTAAACCTGTCGCCCATCGCTTGAGCTGGGATCAATTCACGCTGCTGTCGCGCAACCCCACGGCACACAAAGGCGATTTTGGTCATGTGTTGGTGGTGGGAGGCGATCAGGGTATGTCGGGGGCAATACGACTGGCGGGGGAAGCCGCGTTACGCACGGGTGCAGGATTGGTGAGTGTTGCGACTCGTGCTACACATGCCGCGCTGATTAGCGCGGCGCGACCGGAGTTGATGTCGCATAGTGTCGAAACTGCATCGGCGTTGATCCTGCTACTGAAGCGCGCCAGTGTACTGGCCGTGGGGCCGGGGCTGGGACAGGGTGAGTGGGGTCGTATATTGTTTTCCGTGTTACTGGAAAGCCCGTTACCCATGGTGGTGGATGCGGATGCGCTTAATTTTCTGGCAGCTGAACCGGTATACAGGGATAACTGGATATTGACACCCCATCCCGGTGAAGCTGCCCGCTTGTTAGGACAGACTGTCGAGCAGGTGCAGTCTGATCGCCTTGCGGCAGCTACCGCCTTGCAGCAAAAATATGGCGGTGTCGCTGTACTGAAAGGTGCGGGCACTGTCGTCGTTGATCCTGCTGGTGAGGCTGTTATTTGTAATGAGGGAAATCCCGGTATGGCCAGTGGTGGTATGGGGGATGTGCTCACCGGGGTAATTGCCAGTTTGTTGGCCCAGGGTTATTCATTGGACAAAGCAGCTCGGCAGGGTGTGTGTCTGCATGCCCATGCGGCAGATGTGGCGGCGCAAGATGGCCAGCACGGTTTGCTGGCATCCGATCTTTTTCCCATTATGCGGCGGTTGTCAGGCTAATATGAAACCCAGAGCTTTTAGGAAATAAAATATGTAATGCGCCTGTTTATTCATCATGATACTGATGCAATAATTGCCCGGAGGACGATGGGGGACGATTTATTCAGGATAAATAAATGATCCCGCAATACAGTAACTACATAATAAACAAATGCTTAGATAGATGATGAGGTGCCACGATCATCACGTCACATCGGCGCAGGCGGGCGTCCAGGTTTGAGCTGCTGAATGCCAGCCTGTGCTGGAATAAAAATATCCACACCAATAAAGATCACTCACTCAAAGGTTATGCTAATGAATTCCGAAGAACTGAAAGAGTTAATAGCGTTGAAGGAAAAGGGACTCACTAAACTGAAATTAGTCGGTTTGGGACATGCCTTTATCGTCCACAAAAACATCCAAAATAAAATATCCCATGATTTAATCGGTGAGGGTAAAGAATTATCGACGTTTATTGACAGATCACCTTCCGAGCCTGGTTTGTGCCACCTGTATAAATTTAATTTGCATATTACAAAGGCCTTGTTTTTGCCAGAGGAGTTAGGCCAGGCAATCCTCAATGAGGATGAAGTCGTTATGAAATTTGCTGATGTGGCTGACGCTCATATTGCTAATAAGTAATGTCGCACACTGATACCCAGCCTCGTTCGCTGCCTGACATCACGCTCACAATTCCTGATGAACCTGCCATGTTGGCATTGGGTGAGCGTATTGCCGGCGTACTACGTGCCGAAACAGAGCAGGGCTGTGTCATTTACCTGCACGGTGAGCTGGGTGCAGGCAAGACCACGTTAACCCGTGCGATTCTGAAAAGTCTGGGTGTTGTCGGCCGCATCAAGAGTCCCACGTATACACTGGTGGAACCTTATGAGTTGCTGGGCGAAGTTGCTGATCGCGTAGCCTATCATTTTGACTTGTACCGTCTTGCTGACCCGGAAGAATTGGAGTTTTTAGGCGTGCGTGATTATTTCAGCCCTGATGCGGTCACACTGGTGGAATGGCCAGAGCGGGGTGAGGGCGTTTTGGCGGCGGCAGATGTGCATATTCACATTACGTATCTTGCGGAAGGGGGAGGGGAAGGGCGGATGGTGGTTATTCAGGCGGCGGATATGAGTCGAGCCCATTGGCTGAAAAGCCTGGTTTAGTGCCATTGTCCGAGCAAAGCTGTATAACTTTTAATCACTTAAGAATTATTGTAAAATCAATCTCTATTCAAGAATAAGTATTCTTCCTATCTTGATGTAAATAAAGAAAAACTTGCTTTTTATCAATTTGATTGCACAATAAGTAAATATGTGTAGTGATATAAGAAAAATCGAACCGGCAACAGTGATATATTCGAATCGAAATCATGAGCTGTCAGTATTTGTCCTGTTTTTGTTATCACTGATGGTTTTGTTATCCGCAGGGGCGCAGGCCGCCACGGTGGATGAGGTGCGCATGTGGGCGGGGCCGGAGAATACACGGCTAGTGTTTGATATCAGCCACCCTGTTGAGCACTCTGTGTTTATGCTGCGTTCTCCGAACCGGGTGGTGATTGATCTGAAAAATGCCCGCCTGCGACAATTACCTCGTGGGTTGGATTTCTCCAAAAGCGTGGTCAGTAAATTGCGTAGCGCCAAGCGTAACCGTAATGATTTACGTATGGTGCTGGATCTCAAAGGCAAGGTGCGTCCTAAAAGTTTCCTGTTGAAACCAACTAAGCAATACGGCCATCGTCTGGTGATCGACTTGAGTGACACTCGCGTAAAAGCAGTGCCCAAGGTGGCAGGTAACAATGCTAACCGCACCAAGGGTAGGCCACGCGATGTAATTATTGCGATTGATGCGGGTCACGGCGGCGATGACCCGGGTGCCTCTGGACCTCGTGGCACCCGTGAAAAACATGTGGTACTGGCGATTGCCCGTCAACTGGAAAGCCTGGTCAAAAGTGAACCGGGTATGCGGCCGGTGATGATTCGTACGGGCGATTATTATTTGGGCCTGCGCAAACGTATGGAGAAGGCGCGTGAAATGCAGGCTGACCTGTTTATCTCGATTCATGCCGATGCCTTCCGCAACGGGCGGGCCAGTGGTTCCTCGGTGTATGTGTTGTCGCAAAACGGTGCCACCAGTGAAGCTGCACAATGGCTGGCAAAAAGTGAAAATAATGCTGACTTGATTGGTGGCGTCAGCTTAGACGACAAAGATGACCTGCTGCGCTCGGTGCTGCTGGATCTGTCGCAGAACGCCACTATTGCCGCCAGTTTGGACGTAGGCAGCAGCGTGCTTAAGGAGTTGGGTGGTATCGGTAAACTGCATAAAAAACGTGTGGAGCAAGCTGGTTTTGCCGTGCTGAAATCGCCGGATATTCCCTCGATTCTGGTGGAGACCGGCTATATCTCTAACAAACGTGAAGAGAATAAGTTGCGCGACAAGACTTACCAACGCAAGTTGGCGGTAGCGATGCTCAATGGTGTGCGGCGTTATTTTATGCAAAATGCACCTCCCGGTACGCGCTTGGCTATGGGGGGGCAGAAGCATGTGATCCGCCGTGGCGAGACTCTCAGCGGCATTGCTCAACGCTACCGTGTTACTCAGGTGGCCTTGCGCAATGTTAATCGCTTGAGCAATAGTCAGTTAAAAATTGGCCAAGTGTTGCGTATTCCGGTTTTGTAATTCCGTCTAAGCCGAGTAGGGAGAGCTACGCAAAGAGACAAAGTAAAATGGGTTCATTTTGCGTATAATGTCGCGCCATGAGTAACGCCCCCAGCCTTCCCCGTATCCAGAAACTTTCCACCCGACTTGCCAACCAGATTGCCGCTGGCGAAGTGGTAGAGCGCCCGTCAGCGGTGGTGAAAGAGTTGATTGAAAACAGTCTGGACGCAGGTGCGCAGTCTATTGAGGTGGAAGTGGAAGGTGGTGGTACCCGGTTGATACGCCTGAGGGATGATGGTTGCGGTATTGATAAGGACGATTTTGCCTTGGCCCTGAGCCGACATGCCACCAGCAAAATCCACAGTTTTGATGATCTTGAAGGGGTGGCCAGTCTGGGATTTCGCGGTGAAGCTTTACCCAGTATCAGTTCGGTGTCACGCCTGGAATTACGCTCACGGGCGCGTGACAGTGATAGCGGTTGGCGAGTCACTGGCGATGGTGGTGACGAAGTCAGTGAGCTGGAGCCCATTGCTCACCCGCAAGGCACCACCATTGAAGTGCGAGACCTGTTTTTTAATACCCCTGCGCGGCGAAAGTTTCTGCGCACTGAAAAGACTGAATTTTCTCATTTGGAAAAAGTGGTTAAACGCATCGCGTTGAGCCGTTTTGATGTGGGCATCACCTTGAGCCACAACCAGCGGGTGGTGCAAAAATGGCGACCCGTCAGCGAGCGGGCAGAGCAGTTACAGCGTATCGCTCAGGTGTGTGGCACGGCCTTTGCTGAGAATACTCTGCAAGTCGAATTTCAGGCCGCAGGTATGCGGCTGTGGGGCTGGGTGGCATTGCCGACTTTTTCACGATCACAAGCTGATCTGCAATATTTTTTTGTCAACGGCCGCATTGTGCGTGACAAACTGGTGACCCACGCTATTCGTCAATCTTATCAGGATGTGTTGTACCATGGACGGCATCCAGCTTATGTGCTCTATTTAGAGTTAGACCCAGCAATGGTGGATGTTAACGTGCATCCCACCAAGCACGAAGTACGCTTTCGTGAAGGCCGTATGGTGCATGATTTTCTGTTCCGCAGTTTGCATCAGGCATTGGCAGAAACTCGACCCGAGGCCGCAGCGCCGCTGGCCACATCAGAAATCAATGCTTTTTCGGAGCGACCGACAGCGGGTAGTTTTCCTGTGCAACCCACGCAACAGTTTGGTTTGGCCTATCCTCGCCCGGCATCATCCGGAGTTTCACCGCAAGCAGTGAAAGAGCAGCTACAGGGTTATCAGGCGCTAGCGAAGACGGTTACCACCGGGGAAGCAACTCATCCTGGTGCTACAGAAGATACGGGTATTCCCGTTTTAGGTTATGCCATTGCACAATTACATGGCGTGTATATTCTTGCCGAAAACCAGCATGGCTTGGTGCTGGTGGATATGCACGCCGCGCATGAGCGCATTACTTATGAGCGCATGAAAAATGCATTGGAAGGCGAGGGTGTAAAATCACAGCCGCTGTTGGTGCCGTTGAGCATCAACGTCAGCGAAGCAGAAGCCAAACTGCCCGCAGCTTTTGATGAAGTGTTTACTGAGCTGGGTTTTGTGGTGGAAAGCATTGGCCCCGAAACCATTGTAGTACGTCAGGTACCAAGCCTGTTGCGTGATGCGGATATCGAAGGTTTGGTGCGTGATGTGTTGTCGGACCTGAGCACTCACGGCACCACGCGCCGGGTGCGTGAGGCCATTAATGAACTACTGGGCACGATGGCCTGTCATGGTTCAGTGCGTGCCAACCGGCGCCTGACCTTACCGGAAATGAATGCTTTGTTGCGCGATATGGAAATCACTGAGCGTAGCGGCCAATGTAATCACGGTCGGCCTACCTGGGTACAGATGAATATGGATCAGTTGGATAAGCTGTTTATGCGTGGGCAATAAACGGCTCCGCAGCAAACCGTGGGGAATTCACCCAGAGAAATTAAATAACAAGAAGTGTGCTCATTAACCCGCACCAAGACAGGTGAAACTGTTTCTATTGACTTTTTTGTTACTGTCCAGCTCAAAGGAAACGCCCCACCCCCAGCTTTCCCCCTCATTTTTTTGATAAATCATGAGCTTGGCTAAATAAAGGTTTTTTGCGGATTTGGTCGCATTGATTTCAAGCCAGTTTTTGCTTTTTTTATTGGTATGAAAGGACCAAAAACCACTCAAATAATCGCCAATTGTACGGTCATGCTCATCAATACCCACACCATCGCAATGTGCTGCATTCTTTAACGGGATATCAAGGTTTGCCATCAATATTGCAAGAATGGTTTTTTCTGACAGGGGGGGGGATGCTAATAGAGGCGATGCTATTTTATTCGCAAAGGAAATCTGTGTGCCAACAAACAAGGCCGCTATTGCAGACACAAAAATCAGAATTATTGGTTTTTTCATGAGTCAGTATCTGATTTTGGCATTGACCCATAGTAAACGGTAATATCGTCCCCTGAATAGTGTTTGGCATAAATGCTGGGTGTTTGTGCAACCACTTTGTTTTTTCTATTGGAATAATGGTATATTTTCCCGCCGTGGAATATACCAATATGTTTTCTCGGATGGTTTCTCATTTGTTTTGTCTTTAAATTCACATTTGAGGCGCTGGTAATAAAGGCAAGGCAAAAAGTTGTGCTGACTGGTTTATCGTCCCACTTACCGACTTTAGGGCATTTTGTAAACACTTGATGCACGCGTATGTTTGCAGAATCATCTGCCGTACCTCACCGGTCATGCCACGACATGTGAAACCAAAACGAAAACCCAACACATGGCTAACGAAATGCGCACAATGGTTGTCAGTGTTTTTATGGTAACTGTTATTACAGATGCCGTTAATATTTTTTTCTAAATACTGTTCGATATCGATTGTGCAATCAGTCATTATACTCGTCTCCTGTCGGTGATAATGTACCTAATTGGCCCATATTGTACTGGACGCTAATGATGCCAGGACTAAAAGTCAATTGCTCGACTCTGATGGCCGGGTAAAAATAGTGCTATATCCACCCGGTGGGCAGCGACATTGGCTATTACACATAACTTATGTTGTCTGATTCCAGGGTAATGATTCGCGATGAAGCAGGCAGACTGGGTATCTGTCTTGATGACAGCCAGATTATCGAAGAAAATCAGCACGAAAAGCTGCTGCAAAATGACGGGCTCTATGCGCGGCTGTATGAAGGATTACAACATTGAGTTTTTTAAATATGTCGAATGACCGAGAAGGGGAGAGTGATGCCAAAGGCAAGTGAATTAAAGAGAGGCAATGTCGTTGAAATTAATGGCGCGCCTTATGTTGTCAAAAAAGTGGAATCACGCAGCCCTTCTTCCCGTGGCGCACAGACCATTTATAAAATTCGTTTTAATAATGCGCAAACAGGACAGAAACTGGATGAGAGCTGTAAAGCCGATGATATGTTTACGGAGCTGGATCTCATCAAGCGTCAGGCACAGTTTTTATATCAAGACGGTGACATGTTCACCTTCATGGATATCGAAGACTACAGTCAATACACCCTTGGGCAGGCGGAACTGGAAGATGAGTTGGGTTATTTGGTAGATGGTCTGGAAGGCATTTATGTACTGATTGTGGATGAACGAGTCTTGGGTATTGAATTGCCGCAAACCATCAGTCTGGAAATCAAAGATACTGCACCGGCATTGAAGGGTGCAACGGCGGCAGGTCGTACTAAGGTCGCAATGCTGGTGACTGGGCTGGAAGTGCAAGTGCCGGAATACATTGAGACTGGCGAAGTGATAAAAATAAATACCGACGGCAATAAATTTATGTCGCGTGCTTGAGATTTAAAAAGAACCTTTTGATGTCACCTTGCAAGAATGATGAAAATTACTTATGGATAATGTTTTGAATAAAGAACCTGTAGCAGTCGAAGTGAACGAAAATCAAGAACCCATGGCGACGGTAATGATCGGTGACAGCCGCATCACTCTGTTAGGCACGGCACATGTGTCACGCACCAGCGCAGAAAAAGTTAAAGAATTGATCGAAACGGGTGACTACAATGCGGTGGCGGTGGAGCTGTGCCCTAGTCGTTACAATTCCATCGTCAATCCTGATGCCCTGGCAAAAATGGACTTATTTCAGGTTGTGCGTGATGGCAAAGCTTCGATGGTGGCGGCGAGTCTCGCATTGGGCGCTTTTCAACAAAAGGCAGCCGAGCAAATCGGTATTCAGCCGGGTGCAGAAATGCGCGAAGCCATTGAGTGCGCCAAAGCCGCCAAACTGCCAGTGTTGCTGGTGGATCGTGAAGTGGGCACGACGCTAAAACGCATTTATCGCAATGTGCCTTGGTGGCGGCGTATGAATTTGATTACGGGCTTGGTGGCCAGTGTGGTTTCCAGCGAAAAAGTCAGCGAAGAGGAAATCGAAAAACTGAAAGAGGGAGATATTCTTGAATCTACCTTTGCACAGTTTGCCGAAGAAGAAAAAGATTTGTTTCAGCCGCTTATCGGCGAGCGTGATGAATACATGGTCGCGCGCCTGCAACAAGAGGTGGCTAAGCATCCTCATGAAAATATTCTGGTCGTGATTGGTGCTGGCCATTTGGCCGGTATGGTAAAACGTTTTGAGACGTTTACAGTTGATGATAATACGGTGCAGGCCCATCAAGCACCGATAGAAAGTAATTTGGCCCATGTCGCTGATGAAACGATTGCCCGCCTCGATGCGATACCTGTTGGTACGCGTTGGTTCAAATATTTTCCGTGGTTAATTGTCGGATTGGTATTTTTGGGTTTTGGCATTGGCTTTTCTCGCAGTCCGGAGATGGGCTGGCAGCTAGTGATGGACTGGGTATTGATCAATGGTAGTCTGGCAGCGTTGGGCGCACTTATTGCCACAGCACACCCTCTGACAGTGATTGGTGCTTTTCTGGCGGCGCCATTGACGTCGCTTAATCCCACCATTGGTGCGGGCATGGTTACGGCTGGTATCGAGGTTTATTTGCGACGTCCCAAGGTGGGTGACTTTGGAAAGTTACGGGCAGATACAACCACCATTAAAGGCTGGTGGCGTAACCGGGTGACTCGTGTTTTATTGGTGTTTATGTTTTGCACCATAGGTTCGGCGATTGGCACTTATGTGGCCGGGTTCCGTATTGTTGGACGACTTAGTGGTTGATGTTCTATTCATTATCCAGAACGGTGCGTAAGTAGGCGACGACATCAGTGATTTCCTGTTCGGAAAGTTGGTCTCCCCAAGGTGGCATAACTGATGATCGTCCCATGGTTTGGCCACCATAGGTAATAATCATGGTTTTGTAGTCATCGTTTTTATCACTTTTGGTCAGGTTGGCAGGTGGTGGATCATACAATTTTGCCGCACGGCCTTTGCCATCTGCTTTGGTACCATGACAAAGAATACAGTTAGTTTTGAATACCACTTCGCCACGCTTTGCACCACTAGTGACGACTTGAAGATAGGCAACAACGTCATTAATCTGTTCTTCAGAAAGTTCATGCTGCCAAGGGGGCATGAATTTTGATTTACCGACCACCGGACCGCCACCACGGATGATATTGAAATAATAATCAGACTCAGCGGGGTTTATGGTGAGGTTTTTTACGCCATAAAGTTTAGCAGCACGGGCCATACCATCGGCTTTTTCTCCGTGACATAACTTACAGTAGTTTTTGAATACAATACCACCACGCACTGCCGGTTTGGATAATTCTGTATCTATCATAGAGCGCTTTTCTGCTGATGCGGACGTAAAGAATGCCGTGATGCTTGTTAAGAATATTATGAATGCCAGCCTGGCAGGTACCGTATTCATTGCACGCTAACCTCCATATACATTTCTGGATGAATGGCGCACTCAACTTCTGCCAGTCCTGCTTTATCAAATGTTACGGTCTTTGATTGGCCTTTGGGGAAAGACCCCAAATCAAAGGTTTTTAGATCTGACAAAGAGAAGATATTATGGAAAAAAGGATCTTCGTTTTTGAAGCGAATAGTATCACCGACTTTAACAGTTATGGCTTCAATTTTTCCCCCTGCTAATTGGAAACTTTTGTCACGTTGATCGATGACATGTTCTTCAGCAACGGCAGTGGTAAATATCATTGTTAGACTGATAAACATAATATTGATTAAGTATTTCTGTTTCATTGTGGTTTCCTCGTGGGATCTTAAAACATTATTCAACGGGTAGTATGGGATAAATAAAAGGGGTAGCTTCGCCAGTAAGTGATTTCAGGAATGCCACTAAGTTCGCTTTTTCACCCTTGGTAAGATTCAGTTTTTTGATATTGGGGGAGAGATTTTCTCTGCTGATACCGCCAATATTATAATGTTCAATAACTTCTTCCAATGTTGAATAAGCGCCGTTATGCATATAAGGCGCAGTTAAAGCGATATCACGCAAAGTGGGTGTTTTAAATGCACCGATCAATATTTTTACTTTGCGAATAGCATAACGACCGGAATCCGTTGCATCTTCCAAGCCGATGTTATGAAAACCATTGTCGGTGAAATTAAAATTACTATGGCATTTGGAACAATTGGCTTTTCCTTCGAATAATTTGAAACCTCGTAAAGCAGATTTGCTCATGGCCTGTTTTTCCCCTTTGATCCAGCGGTCAAAAGGTGCATCAGAAGAAACGATCGTCCTTTCAAAGTTGGAAAGGGCTTTGGCGATCGTTTTTTTGCTGATACCTTCTCCAGGGTAGGCCGCTTCGAAGGCATCACGATAACCTTTAAACACCTTTAATTCATCGATCAGGTTGCGCGAACGGTCATTTGATTTGTGAATGTTTTGGGCCATTTCACCCTCATCTTCAATGGGGCCTAATGCCTGTTTCTCCAGAGAGCGTGCGCGTCCATCCCAAAGCTGTAAAGGTTGGTAGGCGGTGTTGAGAATGGTGGGAGTGGCACGATGCAATATTTTTTGTCCATGGCCAATAGCCGTGGGTAAGCCATCAGACCATCCAAGTCCGGGGTTATGGCACGTACCACAACTGATCCAATTAGAACCGGAAAGGCGGGGATCAAAAAACAACATTTTTCCCAATTCGACACGATGTGTTGTCATACGGTTATTATCAGGTTGAGGAATTTCTCCGGGACGCAGGTAGTTGCTTAAGTCAGCGGCCAATACCGATGTGCCTGTGAGGCATAAACAAATGGACAAAAGAATTTTCTGACGGAATTGGTTTAAGAATAATTTGATCTGCATGTTTATCTCCATTACATGACCAGAATAAATTTTATTAAAGAGTGAATCGGTCAACAACACTCTTCAAATTTGATGATGCTTCATCAAGGTTTTGAGAAAACTGATGAAGCTGTTCAGTTTCCTGATTGGCATCAACAGAAACGTCAAACAATGTAGCAACTGAGGAGGTAATGCCTTCTACCGCCTGAGTTTGTGATGACATCAGCCCTTCAACTTCTGTCATATAAGTACGCATATCCTGCACACGCTCACTACTGACAGTCGCTTCATCGGCTAACCCGGTCAGCTTATTAATATTATCTTTTGCATCAGAAACACTGGTTTCAAGTGCGTCAACAGTTGTGCTGACGCTGCCCGATATTTCTTCGACCAGTGTGGATATTTCTGCAGTAGCATCTTCTGTGCGTTTGGCTAATTGGCGAACTTCATCAGCGACCACTGCAAAGCCTCGTCCCTGGTCTCCTGCACGAGCAGCTTCAATTGCGGCATTCAAAGCCAACAAATTAGTTTGTGAGGAAATGTCACGAATGGTATCGGTGATGCTGGTGACTTGATCGGCTGCAACGGATAGTCTGCGGGTAACATCTGCGGTGTTTTCCATATCACTCTGGAAGCGTTGGAATTCTTTTACTGTATTAAGCATTTGTTGCGCAGATTTTTTGGTGGCTGCCGATGTGATGTCGGCACCTTCTGTGGCTTGCCGTAAGTGTTCTGCGACATCATCAGTGACCGAATGTACTATTTGTGTATCGCCTTTAATGGCCTCGATACCATCATGAAGTTTTATCGATACAGTGTTGACTATTTCAGCGGTTTTTCCAATTTGTGCAGAGTGCTCACTGAGTAATTCTGATCCTGAACAAATTTCCGAAATGATTTTATGTAAATTACTGATCGTTATGGACATTGCTTTCACAGTGCGCCCAATTTCATCAGTTCCTTCCTCAGTCAATTCGATATTCAAATTCCCATTGGCAAGGCTAGTCATTGCATTTTCAACCATGTTTAATGGTCGAGTGACCAGATAGGCAGCAAACAGACTGGTTGTTATACCAATGAATAAACTGATACCCACTGCCCATAGCATAATGGTAATGGCAACGTAACCTTGTTGGATTGACGCATCTTGCTCTGAAATCAACTGATTGCGTTCTTTCTTCACTAATTGTTGCGACAGCTCATTCACTTTTTGGGCATCATTGGTTATAGACTGCATTTTTTCTATGGCAGCAATATCTTTGTTTTTTCTGGCTTCTTTGATAACTTGCAATTGAATGGGGCGCATGCGCTGGATTAATACAGAAATTTCATTTACCTTTTTACTTATCTCTTCATTTACCTCTTCACTTTCATTGTTGTTTTTTAAGGTTTCAGCCAGAGTCTGAATTTGTTCGTCCAGCACTGAAAGAGAACGGATGGCAGATACAGCTTGTTTGCGAATTTTGGTAGGCTCCTCTGTGGCTATCACGTTGGCCAGGGCGCGCTCCATTTCCACCACGGCAATGCGGGCATTGGTGACACCGTTCACTTTTTGTTGTGATACCTGGGTGATGTGGGTTATCGATTGGTTCTGTTGATAGATAGTGAAGGAGCCAAATATACCGATACCCAATACCAGCGCAATATACAGGGCGGAATAACCCAGTATTTTTTTTCGCCAACCAACATGTGAAAGTGATTTGGTCAGTATATTTATCATATTAATGCCCACAGGTATTTTATTACTGAAATTTACTTTTCATACTTACTTTAAAGTCTAGAGTTGTTATTGAACCATTTCTTGTTTTGCCACACTGTCCAGGTATTTTTTTCGTGCCGACGTTAATGCAGATTTTTTGTGGGACAATGAAAAACCCCTGTATTTGGGAGCTTAGCTTGCTGCGTTCCGACGGACAGAAAAAGTAGCGGTTGTTTTATTAATAACTTTACAAATAATGATGACTAAAATTTTAGGGTCAAATTATGTGATAGCTGAGTTATCTGTCGATAGTAATTATTTATACCGATTTGATATTATGTATTGATCTGCCTAGCCTCAATCGACGTGGGTTAATCTGAGGTGGGGCGCTCCGTGAAAGGCTTAGCCAACTGGATAGCGCAGGTGCCAACATACTTTGATAATTTCGTTTTAATTTGTCATATCTCGTCGCAATTGAACGGAAATGTTTAAGACGCGAAAATACATTTTCAACCAAATGCCGATATCCGCAATGACATACTTACTTTGCGGTAACGTTTCTATCAGCACCGGGGTCGCCTTACCATCGTGAGCCTCCCTACCGGTAAGCATAAACAAAACAGGCACCCCAAAGGCATCAGCTGCCATGTGGATTTTTGTGGTTTTACCTTCGCGACTGTCCCCAGTCCCTTAATCCCTTGATCTGTTGCGCTCACGGCACCAGCGCTGTGTTGGTGGGCTTTTACGATGCTGTCATCAATAAAATCCCATTCCAAATAAGATTTATTAATCAGCGATTGAAACATTTTCATCGGTTTATCTTTTGATGCACGCCTTCAACCAGTGCTCGTCGCTGAGCATTATTCGGAATAGGGAAAACTCATTTTGTTGTTTATTCCACTACCTTAGTGTGAAACGTCAATAGGCTCTAGAAAAAAGGTTTAATTTTGTACAAATTGTGCCGATAGGTGGGAAGCATATGTTAATACGAAATAATTTCCTCCTGAGCAAGTTACCGAAAGGGGAGTTACCTTTTGAAGTTCCCATTATCATTTCAGTGAAGTATTTAGTGATTTTGACACGAGATGGGCAAGTTATATAGAAGGGGAATGATATGGGATTGAGGCTTAAATTTAATCTTGTACTACTTAGTTTGTTTGTAATAGGTCTAGTGGTTTCTGGGTATTTGTCCTACAGTTTTTTGCATAAAAATGCCCGTGATGAAGTCGTTCGCAATGCCGAGCTGATGATGGAAATGGCGCTTTCTGTGCGAAGCTATACCGTGAGTGAAGTAAAACCAAAATTAACATCTCAACTAGAACACACTTTTCTTCCTCAAACTGTTCCCGCTTTTGCCGCGACGGAAACGATTAATAAGCTGCGTGAAAAATATCCACAGTATGTATACAAAGAGGCAACACTTAATCCAACCAATCTTCGTAATTTAGCCGATCCTTGGGAAGCCAGTTTAGTCTATAAGTTTAGACACGACTCTGATCGTAAAAAAATAATCGGTGAACGCAATACTTTACATGGCCGGTCGCTGTATATTGCCTATCCCATTAAAATTTCTAATCCTGCATGCTTACTATGTCATAGCACTCCTTCTGCGGCACCTGAATCCATGGTGGCACTGTATGGGGATAAGAATGGGTTTAACTGGTCATTAGATGAAATAGTGGGCACTCAGGTTGTCAGCGTACCCATGGTGCTGCCAATAGAAAACGCGAATAGGGCTTTCAAGGCTAGTATGGGATCATTACTTATGATATTTGTAATGCTATTTGTCGCTCTAAATATTATGTTAAGCAAATTGATTGTAAGGCCGGTCACTATTATGTCCCGGACGGCAGACCGCATTAGTCTTGGTGACTTAAATATTCCTGAATTTTCTGCTGACAGCAAAGATGAATTGGGGGTGTTAGGAGCATCATTTAACCGAATGCGCCGGAGTTTGCAAGCGGCCATGAAAATAGTCAATGACTCATAAGTTATGATTAAAGCAATGGGTGATGTGGTTGAGGGCGAAGCAATGTACGGTCATTATCGCCGAGTTTTGTTCATACCCCAATCCATAGGGTTGCACGAAATCAGCATGATACTGCTGCCCACATTGTGGTGTATTCCCAATAAGTTTTCATATTTATAGTGTTTTGTTCTCCGTGGCAAGGCAGTAACTCTAGGAGGCTATGGGGCTTAGGATTAATTTACTGCGGAAAATCCATATTGTCCTCAAAGGATCAAGAAATGAACTCAAAATGGTTTTTCCTTACTACGGTCATCTAAGCGCAACGTTCTCTTAAAGGAGAAGTTGTCACGAGGAAGACAGTATAGAGAAAAGGGTATAAGTAATGGCACAAAAAAATATTATCGTGGCTGTCAATGTCCCCGCAGAGCAAGTGTTTCTACAAGAATTATTAACAGCGGAAGGCTTTTGTGTCACCATCATTGACGATGGGAAAAAAGTTGAGACGCAGTCTAAAGCGCTTAAACCACACATAATTTTGATTGATACCATTTTACCAGGATTAAACGGTTATCAAGTGATTCGTGTGATAAGCCAGGATGAAGAAACCAAATATATCCCTATTATTCTCATTGGTTCTGGGGAGGTGGCTACTGAAAAATGGGGGATACGCCAAGGTGCGGCCGCAGTCATTACAAGACCGATAAATGCACAGGCATTGTTGGAAAAAATTTCCTTGCTTGGCACGAAAGGATCGGCAGAGACTTTACTCCTGGCGGAGCAACGCTTGGCGTATTATATAGGGCCTTTGGCTAAAGTTTTGGTTAATAAAGCGGCTCAAGAGGCAACCTCCAAGGCACAACTGTATCAAATTCTGGCGAGTAATATCCCCGGTAACGATGATCAAAAGGAGTTTTTAGCCTCATTGGAAAAATAGAAACGTAATGATGGGATTGCACGCTGTCACCGACAACGTACCCATTCCTAGCGCTGAATTTTTTCACTATTGTTTCAAGTAAACAGTCAAGCTCGCGATGGAACTCAAACTTGCTTCGCTAGGACATATCAGCCTTGATGATTTAAAGTTTAAAGCCAATAGCTCCAGGCGCAAAGTCATGAGCTATAGGCGCTTAAAAGATCAAGAAAACGATTATTGAGTGCTGAAATAGATGAATTAAGGTCTGTTGACGTTTCACATGGGCGGCCATAAGAATCTGCAAGCTAGAGCGATCATGCTTTGATAGTTTCTCTTCAATCTCTGAGGGCTCTATTCCCCGCAGCTCGCCTAAAAGCGCCTACTGTTGGTGCTGTGTATATCGTCATTCCGGCGTAGGCCGGAATCCAGAGGTCGAATCCCCTGGACACTGGCTTGCGCCAGTGTGACGTAAAGATACTGGCGTCGCTCCTTTTGCTCTGATTTGTTCTCGCAGGTCTTCGCTATCATCCCCCTTGTCTGCAATAACCGCTGTCGCTACCGGAGTCCTCGCCACTAATTCAGGCGCTATTTTTAGGCCGTCCAGAAATTGAAATATTGGCTACAAGTTACCCCTAATAGTGTGGAATCGGGTCTTTGTCTGGGCAAAAAAGGCCTAATACGGTTGGAATTAGTGGCTATATTGCTCAATTATTACTCGAGTTAATCGTATGGATTTTTTTGAAATTGGTATCTCCGGTCTTTGACTAAGGTTCTCGGACAGGCTCCTAGACGTGCTCTATAGCTTGTATTTCGGCTATCATGCCGATCTGGTTCATGCACAGTTTGTCGCATGCATATCTGTGTGAGATATGGCAGAAGATAAGTGAAGAACGTAGCCATTTAAATTTTATACACAAGTATTTGTCCGGGAGTTTCTATTCGCATATGTCCGCATTTCATCGTTACACCGCTGCACCCACGGAAAACCGCAAAGACTGGGCCAATATCCGTGCCTTGATGCCCTACCTGTGGGAGTACCGGGGGCGGGTGCTGTTGGCACTCAGCAGCCTGATACTGGCCAAAGTGGCGAATGTGGGAGTGCCACTGGTGTTGAAAGAGCTGGTGGATGAGCTGGACATGGAAGTGGATGTGTTGATAGCGCTGCCTGTAGCCTTGCTACTGGCCTATGGGGCGTTGCGACTCAGTGCATCGCTGTTCAATGAGTTGCGTGATGTGCTGTTTACCCGAGTGCGCTATCGCGCCATGCGACGATTAACCCTGCGCACGCTCGAACATTTGCACAAATTGGCACTGCGCTTCCATCTGGAGCGTAAAACGGGCGCCATCAGTCGTGATCTTGCGCGTGGTGCTGCCAGCCTCAGCACTTTGCTTAACTATTTTACTTTCAGCATTCTCCCCATCATGGTGGAATTTTTGTTGGTGGCAGGTATTTTGATGAGTCAATACGATATGGTTTTCACCATCATTATTTTTGGCAGCGTTGCGGCTTACGTGGCCTTTACTTTTGCGGTGACCAACTGGCGCATGGAATATCGACTGGCCATGAACCGTTACGAATCCCAGGCCAATAACGAGGCCATTGAAAGCCTGATTAATTATGAAACGGTAAAATATTTCGGCAATGAAGAAATAGAGTTGACGCGTTGTGATAACACCCTGAGTAAGTGGGAAGATAACGCGGTTATCAGTCAGTCATCGATGTCACTGCTGAACTTTGGTCAGGCCGCCATTATTGCGGTGGCTGTCACGTTGATTATGTTTTTTGCCGCAGATGAAGTGCGTAATGGCGACATGAGCATCGGTGATTTTGTGCTGGTGAATGCTTTTTTGCTGCAATTGTTTATTCCATTGGGCTTTCTTGGCATCGTTTATCGGCAGATGAAACATTCGTTGACCGATATGGATCAGTTGATAAAACTGTTGGACGAGGTGCCGGAGATAGAGGATCGGCCTGATGCGCAACCGCTGAATGTCACCCAGGGAGAAGTGCGTTTTGAACATGTGGCCTTCGCTTATCAGGATAACCGGCCAATTTTGCATGACATTGATTTTACCATCGCACCGGGCAAAAAAGTGGCGGTAGTGGGAGCCAGTGGTGCAGGGAAATCAACGTTGGCGCGTTTACTGTTTCGTTTTTACGATGTGGGACAGGGACGGGTGCTGATTGATGAACAGGATATCAGTGGCGTCACACAAGCCAGCCTGCGTGCCGCCATTGGGATTGTGCCGCAGGATACCGTGCTTTTTAATGAAAGCCTGCAATATAATCTGGCCTATGCCCGACCGGAAGCAACACAGGATGAAATTATCGCTGCGGTAAAGCTGGCACAACTGCACGATTTTGTGCAAAGCCTGCCGGAAGGTTATGACACCGTGGTGGGTGAACGTGGCTTGAAATTATCCGGTGGTGAAAAGCAACGGGTCGCCATTGCCCGGGCAATTCTCAAACGGCCACGCATTTTGATTTTTGACGAAGCCACATCGGCGCTGGATAGTAAATCTGAGCAGGCTATTCTTAGCGCACTGAAAATAGCCAGTGCCGATCACACGACGCTGGTTATTGCTCACCGATTATCGACCATTGTCGATGCTGACCAGATTTTGGTCATGGAAAATGGCCGTATCGTGGAACAGGGTGATCATGCTGTCCTATTGGCACAGGCTGGCGTGTATGCGAAATTGTGGGCATTGCAACAAAATGAACGCCTGGAATTACAAGGCTAGCGCTTTTGATTCACTGATGAAGGTTTAACGTGGACTTTTTTGATCTACCAGGAATCAATTTCCCGCAGCTCGACTAAAGCGCCTGGGTGCTGCTGGGTGGTTTATTTGGTATCGGGAGATTGTTTTGTGCCCGAAGCAGAAGTTGACGAAATTCACTTGAACGACTGCTTTAGATGAATGGCAGCATAGTCGCGAAAGCAGCCTTTGACGCTCTGAAAACGAACTGGAACTTTCGGCCAAGAACAGTCATTCATGGCTGTGTAGCTAGACAGCTTGAACCGATCCGGAAGAGTCGTTCGCATATTCGCAGTTTAGGGCAGGATGCGACAAAAACGGACCTATAAAACCGACACATCTGAACGTGCGGCTCAAATGTGATTGGCGAATGCACTCTTGCTAACCATCTCTCCTTGAAAATCACGAGTCAAATTACTGAAGAAAGGCTCTAGACTTGTTATATAACCCTATGCAATCGTAGACGTGTTTGCTGTTTAATCTCGTCGTGAATGTCATATTGCACATCGACTTCGATCTCCAATGTCACGGCAATAGCAAACTCAATATCTTCATCTTGACTGAGTCCTCCGCCGGACGCGTCACGACATTGGACGCAGATCGGGATTTCCGCGTCTTCATCAAACTCAGGAACTCCTTGTGTGCCATGGATCATTCGTTTTGACCATACCGATCCCCTCTTAATTATATTAGCATCAGGCCCATCTGACTTAAGATTAAGTCCCCATCTATCTAGTTCATCATTATCTACTCCATCGGCTGCAACGGCCTCTAAGCTGGCAAGACGATATTGTGCACGAGCAGGATTTATTGGTGAAAACCATGAGATTGTTATGCGCATTGAGCGGGGCACACGATCTCCGCTCATGGACTCAGGCAATGGCAGTCTAAAAACTAGGGATTGATCTTTTCGAATAGAGCCGAAACCAACCATAGTGACGCCATTGTCAGGAGAATGCTGCATCAACTCTGGAACAAGAGCGCCATAACCGAAATATCTACACACTTCCTCCTTTGCTCTAGCATGCTGTCCACGCCCTAGGAGGGCGCACTCTTCTGCATAGACATCTAGTGCATCTGTCGGCCAACGTGCTGCATTCAAGGCTAGAGCACGTCCTAATAAGGAAAGTGTTTTCCTGGGCAGCTCAAGACCTTCGTAGGGGCCACCTTCGGTGGTTAATGCATCAGCTGATTGGAGTATAGCTCGCGTCGTCAGCGCCGCAGCAGGGCTTGTGCCACGCGACTTTTGTGTTGCACGCTCTCCCCCACGAGGAGAGGCCGCAATCAAGCCCGTACGTTGCGACGGCTCAACCGGGGAGAGACGAGAATCGTGACCGTTTGGAAAGGCGCGTACTTCCTGCAACCCTCCAACCTGTAGCAAATCGGGCTTAATTGTTCGGTTCAAACCAGGGCCGAGTGCGCTTGTCAGCTGAGGTTTGGTGTCACCGTCATTCTCCAACGCAATGATCCCTGCCTGCATGTGAGGCGTATGATCACTCAAGTCCTTAGAGATAGCGCCCACAGCTAACCCGTTTAAAGCCTCAGCTGGGGCCAACAAGGTACGACTGTGCGCTGACGCCCTCATCGCCGCACGAACGATGTCACGCTGTTCATCAACACCTGAATCTTCGAATGCGGTCGCACTAACTCCAGGCAGTTGGAGAGAATCCCCGATATTTCCCGCTGAGATAACGAACAACACACCTTCTTTCACAGCCCACCAATCCATTAAGCGTGCAAGCACACTTATTCGACCGGCGAAATTAATATCCGCAATTCCAATGGAAAAATTCACAACAAAAACATCAGGAGCCAAAGGCTCTTCACCAGTTAACAACTGTGTCAATGTGGAATGAATCAGATCAACAAATAGCCTATTTTTAGGTGTCCATGCTCCGTCGTCAGCATCAATGAGTATCGGCACACTAACCAAATGTGCATCACGCAATGGGGTACCATCAGCAACCAAATCACCCCGCAGTATCAAGGAAGCCATTGCCGTTGCATGATCGCGCTTGTTGACTACCGAGAGCCTGACAAGATCATGAATATCCTCAATAATCACGCCACCATCTAACGCCTCATGACCAGCCACTGGCGTACCATCCAATAATGCACCTCGTACTGGAGCTCCAGTGTCAAAGGTCTCCTCCAGTGCCTGATGCACAGCCGTTTCACCTTGTAAATCGCCCGGTGGGGCTTGTCCGATTGTTTGAGGCAGAATAAGGTGGACACCCTCTAATGTTGCTAGCCCTTCAACACCCCTTGGATCATCAAGCATGGCCCTGACAGCATGAGCAGGCAATGATGCCAACAAGGCTTCGTAGATAAATACACTTTCAGTAATTGAGCTACGATCAATAATCTGCCCGCCAAGATCAGTTACACGTTGTTCGGTTAGTGCGCGCCAGACAGCACGTTGTTCCGTACGGGCTGTTGGCCATATCTCAATTTCGATCGAAACCTCTTCGTTCTCGTCAAACGGAAGGCGATCTTCAATAATTTCCCGAGCACTTTCTGTAAGTCGATCTTCTGGCCCCCAAGGACGTAGCTCCAATAAGAGATCAAAAGTCTTCCACCATGGAGCGGCACCGCGCGGTGCATCCGCTCCACTTTGATAGGCATTCCATAACGTTAATAGCTGCTCAAATACCGCTAACGTTGGTATGGTGGCATAGAGTGTGCGCGAAAGAGTCGTATCCGCACCAGGGGGGGTGAATCCCTCAGGGAAGTCTTCGATGGCTTCCAACTCTGTCTCGGTAAATACTTCGAGTCCAATGTCACTGGCTACGCGAGCGAAATTCTGCACACTCCCGCCCGTAATGAATACCAGCGCCCTTTCTGGTGCGATCCCAGCAGGATCAGAACGAAGCACAACATCAGGGTTATCTGTTCCCAGCGCACCAGAAAGACGATTGAATGTTCCTTGAAACCTGCGACCTTGACTATTTCTTCCCGGCCCATCGGGCTGTGGAGGATTTCGCGGAGCACCTGTACGCCGAATAGATGGTGTTGGATCTGGGAACCGTAAGATTGGTCGTTCAGTCATCCTTGAACTCTCCGTCTGGTCTATAACGACGTGATGCGAATACTTTTACCCGGCTATCAATTACAGATCGCAATTCAAGATTTCCCTGAGCCAGTGCATGACGACGTCTAATATCTAAAAAAAAGGCCTCAGCCTCCGAATAGCTTGTAGGCCTAACCCGCTCATACAAGCGTTTCGATGTGTAACCTGTTTGCCCACTCAGTTTTTTTAGTTGATCCGAAAAATACGAGATCATTTGCTTTGAAGACGGGCGGTCAAGTTTGAGTCTTAGTTCGAATCGCCGCCATGCCCCCCGATCAAGTAACTCCGGATGGTTAGTTGCACCGACTAAAACACAGTAAGACGGAAGATCGTCAAGCTGTAAAAGTAGTGTTGATACTACGCGCTTAATTTCGCCTGTTTCATGGATATCTCCGCGTTCTTTGCCTATTGCATCAAACTCATCAAAAAATAATACGCAAGGCTCTGTACGTACGAAATCAAACAAACGTTTTAGTCGCTGAGCAGTCTCACCAAGATAACTAGTTACAACTGCCTCATACCTTACTGTGAACAAAGGCAGGGCTAATTCATAGGCGAGCGCCTCTGCAAGGGATGTCTTACCGTTTCCTGGCGGCCCGGCAAGCAGTAAACGATGTCGAGGTTCCATTCCATGTGACCGCAAGACATCCGCGCGCCTCTGTTCTTCTATTAGTTCATCACAGGCGCTACGTGTTGTTGTATCAAGATAAAGTTCTTCAATTGGGCGCCTAGGCTCGAGTCGTTGAATGCCCCCAGAACCATCTCTGATCCTTGGAGCTGGCGAAGTGCGCCCATTGGCTCCTTGCGACCGTGCTGTATCTAGAGCATGAGAAATTCTATTTGCTACGCCGGTGTGCTTTTTTGCTCGTTCTTCGGCGGCAATAGCTTCAGCTGTCGAACGTGCTTCTGAGACGTTTCCCTCCACGGCAGCTTTTACGAGATTAAGAATGAGGTCGCTACGTGCCATGAGGGTTAATCCTACCTTTTTATGCGGATTTTCTGAAGGATGCGATTATCGAGCTAATCACCCCGTATTTGTCGTATCCTAGCACGGATTAAGAAATCAGCCTCCGGGAAAAGAATAATTTCCTCTTATTTTCCATTTTGGCAGGGAACAATAGGGGGCAGACCACGGTTTAAGTGACCAAAGGCAGCTTAGGGCACGTTGCTGAAGATTACATACTTTTTCTGTAGGTCAGCTTTGTCTATTTAACTGTCGTTGAATGATCCTTGGGAATGCCTTGAAGCGGGCCCCTCCCAGGGGAAATCCCTCTAAATCTCTATTTTTTCTGATATCTCTAATGCGTCATCTAGCTCAATTCCAAGGTACCTGACAGTGCTCTCTAGCTTGGTATGCCCGAGAAGTAGCTGTATAGCTCGTAGGTTATGTGTTTGTCGATATACCCGTGGCGATTGAGATTTAGGTTTTTATTGCACGCCCTCTCCATTCCATGGACACGTTGAAATTCCTCGCAATAGTCCGGCTATTACTTGTCATTTCGCCTCGCCATGAAATGAATATGACGCACACTTAAAAGCCTAAGTCTCAAACGCCACGGGTATATATCAGTGAAACCTTGGTTCTTCGCAGCGAGTGTGTTCCATAATTAGCGGGATCAAGTCCGATCTCGGACACCCACTCTTTAACAGTTCTGGCATATTGACGCGTTGAAATATAGGGGGGAGGTATGAATCCGGATTTTGAATAGATAGTCATCATATTTTAGATTTTTCAGGGCAATTAAATCGGTGATTGCCCTTCGAGTCTGATCTGTAATTTCAAACTGAACTGGCTGCTTGGTCTTCTGTTGCATGATCATAGCTCGTCTGAGAATGGTTGACCCATGGGAAATATCACTGACCTTGAGTTTTACCAGATCACAGCCTTCTCAGCTTGCTATCGATAGTAAGATTGAATAAAGCTAAGTCTCTTACCTTATTAGCTAGCTGGAGCCTTATGCGAATTGCCCATATTTCCTGAAGCTTGAGCGGTAGCTTCTGACCAACAAGCTTGCCTTTGTTCCAGAGTGTGTCTGGTGTAGTTGCTGAACTTTGCATGATGAATCCTCCATTTTGATAAGGGGGACTCAAAGTATGGTATAAACAATGACTTGTTATCGAAGCAGACATTCACCGGATATTCTTAGAGGTTCCGCTTTTCTGGCCGAAAGCAGCCGCTCTTTAAATAAAAGCGTATGTCCGCAACCGCTGCGAAGCTGCCTGTCAGGCGTATAATTTTGTGGAACTACTCAGGAATTAATCGCTCAAAGGCTCATGTATATTGAGCCGTTTGCAATTAATTCTTGAGTTTAAAAGAACCACTTTTATTTTTGTTATAATTTAGTATGGAAAGATATAAATATTGTAAGCTGGAGTTAGGCTCGTTTAATCAACTAAAGCAGGTAAAGCAATGAAGCGGATTATGTTATTTATTATGACCAATATTGCCATTATGGTCGTGCTGAGTATTACTTTGCGCCTATTAGGCGTTGACAGCATACTAGCGGAGAATGGCTCAGATCTTAATATACAAGCATTAGTCATACTTTCTGGTGTGATTGGTTTTGGTGGTTCATTTATTTCATTGTTGATGTCTAAATGGATGGCTAAACGCATGACCGGTGCGGTGGTGATTACTAACCCAAGCACCAATATAGAAAAATGGTTAATCGATACCGTTGAAAAGCAGGCAAATATTGTCGGTATAAAAACGCCAGAAGTGGCTATTTTTCCCTCATCTGCTATGAATGCTTTTGCGACAGGGGCCAGTAAAAATAAAGCCTTGGTGGCGGTGTCACAAGGCTTGCTCGATAATATGGCCCAAGGAGAAATTGAAGCCGTTGTCGGTCATGAAATGAGCCATGTTGCTAATGGCGATATGGTGACGCTGGCATTGATTCAAGGCGTGGTGAATACCTTTGTTGTCTTTTTGTCACGAGTTGTCGGACACGTTGTTGACCGTGTGATTTTAAAAAATAATCAAGGACACGGCATCGGTTATTTTGTGACGGTGCTGATTGCGCAGGTTGTTTTATCCATTCTGGCTTCAACCATTGTGATGTACTTTTCAAGAAAACGTGAATTTATTGCGGACACTGGTGGTGCTGATTTAGCGGGGCACCAAAATATGATTGCTGCCCTTAAGCGCCTTGGACAGGTGGAGCCTGAAGCTCTGCCAGAACAAATGGCCGCTTTTGGTATTAATGACAAAGGTGGTATTTTGGCATTGTTTTCATCACATCCTCCGATTGAAGCTAGAATAGAAGCATTGGAACAACGGGCAACGAACCGTTCATAAAAAAGGAAAGGGATCATTAGCGATAACAGCATTTAATCTTTCAGGGTCTATGCCCCACAACTCGCCTAAGGAATAGAAATTGAATAACTTATACAAGTGGCGCTCTGATTTAGTTCGTATTTGTTCGTTCTGATTGAACAAAAGCACAGGAATAGTCGTTCTATTTCGAGCTTTTGTGATTGAAGAACGGGCGAAGACGGGCTGAAGCAGGGATGCCAATTGTATAAGTTATTCAATTTCTATTCCTAAGGATCGCCCGAACAATAACTATCTCTTTTGGGTTGGGTAGAAGGTAATGCAGGTTGAAAGGACTGATGTTCTTCCCTTGAGATTTTTGGTGGAACCGCTACGCTTGTTCCACCCTACGACCTTACCTTGTGCTTGAGGAGACGGAACAAACAAACCGCTACCCTGATTCTGACCTATCTCCGACCCGGATTATGAATACCCAACTTCAGTCATGTACGCAGGGTGGAACAAGCGTAGCGGTTCCACCAAGGTCTTGTACAGGCCCAAAAAAACTGAGCCAGCTTACCAATGAGACAGTTATTGTTCGAGCGATCCTAAAACGCCGATTTTTGGTGCTACGGGGGAGTTTATTGATGGTTTACGCTGCACGGTGCATTGCAGTAAGCCAATACTTTACAAAGTAGGCGTTATACGCACGGTGCAAATTGATTTTCCACATTGTTTTGTTGTTTAGCGCAGTTGATTGATGCCTGTCCAACGCATATTTCCCTGATGATTCTTTCTGGCATGCTCTTCTGCGTCACGTTGAGCTAATGCCTGATCTGCGTAACAGCGTCGACTGAACCAGCCTTCCAGGTTATGCAGGCTGTGGGTGCAAATCGCAAAATAGGGTTTACTTGAGGGACAAACTCCGGCCCCAGGGTAGTTGCCTAATGCAAGCACAGTGTTTGATGGAATACTGACAAGCAGCAATCCATAAAAAAGTATTTTTTTCATATTGATAAATTACAAATGCAGGCGTCGTAGTTCAGGTTCTGGTTGACTATGTTCCCAAGCCTCGTTGAAGGTTTTGAGTAATATCCGGGCTTCGGCTGGGTTATTGAATTCTGCCAGGCCTTCAAAGCGATCATTGTGCGCGCGGCGGATGAGACCAACGTCATCGACAATCATAAAAGTATTCACATGGTTCCGGTCTTCCTCAGCGGCGCGATGAATAAGAATACGGCTGCTGACACGTCGCGCCAGTTCCACAATACGATGACCATGGGAGACGACATCAGAAGGGTCCAGTATCAAAATGTTGATTCTGGATCGCGGGCTGCTAATGGCCAGTTTTTTTACGGCGTCAATAAAGTCTTCATTGTCGAAGACCCGGGGATCGAGATTAGGGGTGAACAGATTTAATGATCGACGTCCTTGTGTAACCATGTGTATGACTGTCTGTTTATTATCTTCCAGTCCTTTGAGGTCAATATAACCACGCGTTTCACCTAAAACCTGTTTGGGTAAATCATTAATATTAATGTGTACATCCAGCGGAGGCAGGCTGCGTGTCATATGTTGATGAGGAATGTTGGCATCCATGAAAATTTCACCCTGTGGCACAAAATCGTGGCGTAGGTAAAAGTCCACAGCCTGTGTTTGTGCATCAAGTTTCACACGTGGTAGTTGTCGTGCGCGGGCAATGGTGATCAGTGCGGTGAGCATTTCGCTGCCTACGCCACGCCGCCGCCATGCGCGTAATACCGCCATACGTCCGATGTGTCCGTCGGTAGTCATACGAGCAGTGCCGATGCCGCGCCCTTTTTCGTCGCGGGCCAGCACATGCACCGCATTTTCATCTTTGTTATCCCATTCCAATTCAGGAGGGACGTTTTGCTCCTTGATAAATACAAACTCGCGCAGGATACGTAATTCGACCTCAGCATCCTGCCAGGTAACACGCTGGGTTTTAAAGGTTTTGTTGACAGTGGATTCAGGTGAAGTAGACATAGGCTTGGTTGTACAACGTTGTGAGTAATTTTGCAAAACCGGGTTGTGTTAATTCACTTTCCAATTGTGTGTGTAACCATTGGTGTTGATCGCAAAGCAGGGGGGCGGCGAAGGCCAATTCTGCGGACAAAGGGTAGTGTTGACCGTTGATGAACAAGGCATTGCTGTTTGTCGTATTGTTCGCAATAAAGGCAAATCGTGTTTGTTCGTTG
>Ga0316202_10000707_pt1 | contig 32325 bp, 23 predicted proteins | sample 3monrhotite_MG_FD_204934 | JGI IMG/M metagenome (GOLD analysis project Ga0316202, IMG submission 204934) | Microbial mat bacterial communities from mineral coupon in-situ incubated in ocean water Damariscotta River, Maine, United States -... | ecosystem: Environmental > Aquatic > Marine >...
TACATTTAAAACTCACTCCAATGGCTTTTTTATCTTCAATAATTATTTTTTCGACTAAAGCATCGGTAATAATAGTGAGGTTAGGCCGCGTTAAATTAGGCGTTAAAAAGGCTGCGGCGGCGCTATGTCGCTGACCGTTCTTTTGAGTTACTTGGTAATAACCTATGCCTTCTTGTTGTTCGCTATTAAAATCATCATTTAAGGGGTAACCAGCCGAATGAGCTGCATTAATAAAGTCGTTACCTATCGGTATTTGAGAACGAGAATCAGCAACATTTAGCGCGCCATTAACACCATGATAATCATTTTCGCCACGCTCCTGATGTTCTGTACTTTTAAAGTAGGGCAAAACTTTGTCAAAACTCCACTGGCTATTCCCTAACTCTGCCCAGTGATCATAATCTTCCTTTTGACCTCTAACATACAACATGGCATTAATTGAACTACTTCCGCCAATAACTTTGCCTCGAGGGTTAAAGATAGAGCGATTATTTTGGCTGCTTTCTTGTTCTGAATTAAATTGCCAGTTAAGCGTTTTATTTTTCATTAATTCAATTAAACCAAGTGGCAGATGAATACTCCAATGCTTATCACTAGGGCCTGCTTCAAGTAAGCAGACTTGATGTTTTCCATTTGCAGATAAGCGCTCAGCTAACACACAGCCGGCACTGCCACCACCAATAATAATAAAGTCGAAAGTTGTCATAATGCCTCTTGTTTTTATTGTTTACGATGAAAGTACTCCTAACAAGTCAGACCACTATGAATTAAATTAAGGGTGTTTTCAAGTAAAGAGCAATAACACCTACGTTTATACTACTTTTAACTGTCAAATTGAACAATAAGGTTATTTAAAATATGAATTTCGCTTAATAATTTTTGGCTTAACTTTTTCGTTTCTTCTCCGTGATCAACTCCAATACTTGCTATGCTATTAATATTGTCTGTATTGCTTCGCACTTGTTCAGTAACAACCGATTGTTCTTCAACGGCACTAGAAACTTGATGATTTAACGCTGATATTTTATCTACTTCATCATTTATCATCGTTAAAGTAGTACCAGTATTATTGGCAAAGTTAATACAGTTATGCACTAAAGTAACGCCTTCTTCTATAGCCTCTATCGCATGCGTTGACTCGCTATTTAATGACAATAATGTTTTGCTTATTTCTTCAGTAGATTGCTGAGTTCTTTGTGCCAAAGCCCTAACTTCTTCGGCAACCACAGCAAAACCTCTGCCTTGTTCTCCTGCTCGTGCTGCCTCTATTGCTGCATTTAATGCTAATAAATTAGTTTGATCGGCTATCGAACTAATTTCATCTGAAATTTTTGATATTGAATGACGACCGTTAGCTAGTTTATTAATAACAGTAGCAACATTTTCTAATTGTGATGATAGGGTATGAATAGCGTTAACTGTATTATCAACGGAGCAGAGCCCTTCTGTGCTACTCTTTTTACCTTCAAGTGATGCTTCTGCCGCATGAATAATTGTTGATGATAGTTCTTTATTGGTGGCAGTCATTTGATGCATAGCGGTGGCTACTTGGGTTATTTCATCATGCTGTTCACTTAACATTTTCGATACACTTTTACCGCTATCAACAGCTTTGTTGGCAACATTTTTAACATTTTCAGTTAAATCAGTAACTCTACCTATTATCGCGTGTAATTCTGCTTTACGCATAGTTAGTGCAAGTTCTATATTACCTATTTTATCTGTAGTGCCACTATAAATGTTACTCATCAGTGGATTGTCAAAAATTTGTGTTGCTTGTTTTAGTAATTTTTTATATTTAATACGCCATAGAGAAAATAATAGGGTTGTAAAAACAGTTAATAATAGCAATGGGAGCGTAATAAAGAGCGGAGTAGGTGTGGCTATTATGGTAGCCAATAAAAATAAACAGCTAAAAACTAATATGTTTTGTACGTAAAGGGGAATGTCGGTAGTTATTCTTTGTAATAAAGGCACCTTGTTATTTTGTATTTGTTGGTAACGTTTTTGTGCTCGGTTTACAACTGCTGGGTCGATTTTTGTTCTTATTGATTGATATTCGATTATTTTCTTATTGTCGTTTTTAATTGGAGTTACATATGCATTTACCCAGTAATAATCCCCATTTTTACAGCGATTTTTTACTGGCCCCATCCACGACTTACCCTGCTTTATTGTACTCCATAAATTTTCAAATGCAGCTTTGGGCATATCATCATGGCGAACAATATTGTGTCCGTGGTTAATTAATTCGTTGGGAGAGTAGCCAGCTATCTTGCAAAATTCAGGATTTGCATAAGTTATGTGGCCTTTTAAATTGGTTGTGGAAAGTAATTTAGCGTTAGTAGTTAAAATTACTTCTTTTGATTTGGTTACAGCCATAGGTATTTATCTGATTTATTTTAAAAAGAGTGAATTTTTAATCCGTTATATTATACTTAATTAGCATTTTAAAATTGATACAGATCATGAACGAAGAAATTGTAACTTTCTAAAATGGATTTCAAATACAAGTTAATATCTCACTTTATTGGTAAATTAAACGACCTTTAATCAACGGTGCTAGATGATATTTACAGTTTATTGAATTTATTTGGGGCAATATTGATTAGATAAGTTTGACTTTATGTCAATTGCTGCTTAAATAAACTAAAGATAACAATTAATTAGTTTCTTAATAAACCATACAGAGTTAGTCATTTGAACAAATTTGGCATTACAGTATTTAATAATAAATTAGGACAACGTGTTCTTATTTATATTTTGCTTTGTAGTTCTTTATTATCATTAGCTGCTATCGCGATTCAGTTATATAGTGATTTTCGTCATGACTCTTTCGATTTAGAACAAAGGTTTATTACTATAAAATCAAGTTATGTTGATTCTATTGCCAACAGTCTTTGGGATTTTAATGAACCGCTTTTAGCCATTCAAATTCAAGGTATTGAAAAGCTGCCTGATATTCGGTTTGTTAAAATAACGACTGAATTGGGTAAAATTTATCAAGCCGGTGATGAAAATGTTGAAGCTAAAAAAGCAATGACAGCACCAATTTTTTATGGCGAAACACAAATAGGTACCTTAGAAGTTTTTGCTGATTATCATGATATTTTTAGTCGCTTAAAACAACGCGCAGGTTTTATTATTTTAACCCAATCTATCCTGATTTTTTTGGTCGCTTTATTTATAATTTTTATCATTCATATTTTGATCACTAGGCATATTTTTAGGATCACCGATTTTTATCAAAATACTACCACCGATAATTTAGATGAAGCACTGGTATTACATCATCGTCCAAAACGTAAAGACGAACTTGATTTTTTAGTTGATTCTATTAATAAAACTCGTATTAATTTACAACAAGACATTATAAAGCGTGAAGATGCAGAAAACGCGTTAATTAACCTTTCAGCAGAATTAGAAATAAAAGTATATGATCGCACTGAAAAGTTGGTAGACAGTAACAAACAATTACAGCAATCGCTTGATGACTTAACACTTGCTAAAGACCAATTAGTGCAATCAGAAAAAATGGCATCTTTAGGACAACTCGTTGCTGGTGTAGCCCATGAAGTAAATACGCCTTTAGGTATATGTGTTACATCTATATCCGCAATGGCTGAAACCGTGAATCATTTAAAAGAAGGTTTAGAGTCTCAACAACTTACTAAAGCACAATTAACTAAAGATTTAGCATTATTAGCAGAATATCAAACTATTGTTGGCCGTAGTATTAATAAATCTGTTGAATTAATTCGCAGTTTTAAATCTGTAGCGGTAGATCAACATACAGATGATGAAATTGAAATCAACTTATCTGAACATGTATATAATGTCGTAACAACGGTTAAAACTATGTTTAAACGTAAGGCTTACCGTATTAATGTTAATGTTGATGAAAAACTAAAGCTTTTTACTTTTCCTAGTGCATGGAATCAAATTTTAACTAATTTAATGATGAATTCACATTATCATGGTTTTGATGGCCGCCAAGAGGGGATTATCACTTTAAATTTTAGCGTTGAAGAAGACTCACTTATTTTGAATTATAGTGATGATGGCAATGGTATTGATAAGACGATTAGAGATAAAATATTTGATCCTTTTGTCACCACAAAACGTGGGCAAGGTGGTTCTGGTTTAGGATTAAATATTGTGTTTAATTTAATTAATGTAAAATTAGGAGGAAGTATTCTTTGTCTAGATACTGAGCAAGGTTGTCATTTTCAAATAAAAGTACCACTTAAAATCTCTTAATTTATTACTACCCATAATCCCCCAAACATCCAGAATTTTCCTCGAAACATAAAATTATCAGTGCATATATAGCTAGAATCCTGTAAGCAAGGTATGGCTGTTGGCATTTTACCTTGCTTTAAAGGATATGCTGGACTGAATTTGTTTTAACTAAAAAAGATTTGATCGAGGGGATAGTTTTTATAAAACAATAATAGCAATTTTTTTATTGTTAGTTTTTGGATACAATATGCGATTGTTGGCTTAGGGCTCACTTTATTTTTATCTATTAGCTATATTCTTATTGAGTAATTTTATGACCATTCGTAATTCTGTAACTGCCTTTTGGCTTTTAGTGTTAGTAAACCTTATTTGGGGAGTCGGTTTTGTCGTGGTTGATGATGCCATTGAGGTCATGGCTGTTAATACTTTTAATGCCTTTCGTTTTGGTGTCGCAGCTTTGGCTTTATTACCACTGTGGGTAATATCTCGCAAAAAATTAGCTCGGAATACAAATGAACACTCTAAACATGAAAATACTAAGCCCTCCATCCGAAGTTTTTTAATTACAGGCTTTGGTTTGGGATTACTTTTGTTTCTAGGTTTTATGCTGCAAACACAAGGCATGTTATATACAAGCGTTTCTAACACTGGATTTATTACAGGGTTATGCGTTCCTCTTGTGCCAATGATTGGTTTTTTTCTTTATCGAACGAAAGTGAGCCTCGCTGTTTGGTTAAGTGTAATGCTTGCTGTTATTGGTTTATATTTATTAACCATCGGCGATAAATTAGAATTTAACAGTGGTGATGTTTTAGTCGCTTTTGGTGCGCTTTGTTATGCGGCACATATTACCATGATGGCCCGATTTGGCGGTAAGTTTGAAGTGTTAGCATTAAGTGTTGTTCAATTAATTGCCGTTGCTTTATACAGTACTATGGCTGCTTTTTATGAATTCATTATTAATGATAACTTGGCAGAAACTACATTACTCGAGCAATTAAGTAATATTAATGTTTTGGCTGCTATTGCTTATTCAGCTATTTTAGCAAGCGCTTTTGCATTTTGGGCGCAAACCTCAAGCCAGAGACTAATAGAACCTCATAAAATAGCGCTTATTTTTGCCTTAGAACCTATTTTTGCTCACATCGCAGCGGCGTATTTTCTTGATGAAACTATGGGGGTAAAAGGTTGGATAGGTGCAAGCTTGATTATTGCTGGCATGCTATTTTCTGAGCTAGGTAGTCTTAAATTGGGTAAATTAACACTTCGACGAACAAAAGTTAGAATTCAAGTATTAGATCAGACGGCGGTATCAGTTGATGAATGATAATTAAAGTTGTAGTCAAATAAGCTGATTTGCTACTCTTTAAGTACAAACGAACCATATTAAGTAGTTTAAGATGACTGAAAAACCTTATTCACAAGCGTGTGAAAATAATAAAGGTGCTATTTTACCTGTGTTGAAAACAGCATTTGTCAATGTTAAAAATGCATTGGAAATAGGCTCAGGTAGTGGTCAACATGCGGTTTATTTTGCTAAAAACTTATCTCACATTTGTTGGCAAACTAGCGATTTAGTAGTTAATCATCAAGGTATTAATCGGTGGATTGACGAACAGCCAAGTGAAAATTTACAACGCCCTATTGCGCTTGATTTACAACAGCCTTGGCCGATATCTTCTGTTGACGGCATTTATACCGCTAATACTTTGCATATTGTTAGTTGGCCTTTGGTTGAAAAGTTTTTTGCAGGTGTAAAACAATATTTAACGGAACATGGGCGTTTATGTATTTATGGCCCGTTTAATTACGGGGGGAAGTTTACCAGTAGTAGTAATGCTGATTTTGATATTTGGCTTAAAAATAGAAATAGAGAAAGTGGTATTCGTGATTTTGAAGCAATAGTTAAACTTTCTATCTTAGCAGGGTTAACCTTGGTAAAAGATCATACAATGCCAGCCAATAATCGTTTATTGGAGTTTGTAAAATAGTGACAGGTAGTAGAATCTCGATAATGCTAACCCATATCACTATCAATACTGAATGAACGGTATAATATTAACTTTTTACTAAAAGTAAGGTGTTGTACTTGGCGATTATTTTTGCATTTAAAGTTGAACGTTAATTACTAAAATTGGTATTAATTAAAAGTATTTATTTGTGAACTATTTTCCATAACGATGAAAGATTTCGTCAAGCTTTCCTTCACTCTTAATCTCATCGAATGCTTTTTGAAATAATGCGATGAGAGCATCAGGGGTTTCTTTATGGAATGCATAATACATATTTTTTTTGTCGAGAATAAAAACAGACTCAAAATCATCATAATTAAGTCCAGCCTCTTTATAAGTAGTCATTAGTGTATTTTTAGATTCAGCAATAAGGGCGACTCTCTCCGCGGACAATTTTTTTATGTTGGCTACATTCGAATACACTCTATCAAGATCGCTAAGTTGAATACCCGCGTATTTAACTAATAAATCTTCTGTAACATCACCTCTAAGCGTACCTATTTTATGTTTCTTAAGGTCTTTAAATGAGTTGATTTTTATATTTTTCTTTTTTAAAGCATAGAGGTTAAATTCAACATTAAAAATGGGTCCAACCCATTTAAACATTTTTTCTCTTTGCTTCGTTCTTGTCGTTGAAAAAATAACTGTATTGGCTTTTTCCTTAACCAATGTATAGGCACGTACCCAAGGATATATTTTTATTTCACTACGGCTCTGTGTTGATCCTGTTTTTTTCAACATTAGGGCCAGAATATCAACTGATATTCCCTTAACAACACCATTTTGTTCAAAATTATATGGTTTCCAATTTTCCGTCATCATTGTCAGTTTTGGGATGTTGGTGGCATGAGTTGTGGGAACAATACAAATTAGAAGAATATACATGTATGAAAGTAGTTTAAGAACTGTTTTTTTTAAACGCAGAAAGTGTTCAATACAAGTGATGAATAAGCCAATAATTTTACTTTGAATTGTAACTGAGTTTATGTTGATCATTGTATTGCTTTTATAATGAAAAAAATCCTTAATATCGTTGTTAATTTGAATCCATGTAATAATTATAGCAGGTAAATAAAATCGTAATGTTATGTCAAACAACATTGATATATAATTCGTTGTTATTAATAATAAAACAACTCGGTATTTTTAATGGCACAATCATCACAGTATTTTGTTGGCACTACAGGCCAAAAATGGGGCGATGCAGAAAATGCACAATGGTTAGCTGCACAAAAAATTCAGCGAAGTTATGCTGATGAAGTATTAACAAAAGTAGAGGCTTTTAAATCTGACGTTGATGTTGCTCAATATGGTGCGCTCAGTATCGATGAAAATCGTTATCCGTTATTTGCACTTAAAACTCATCACTTTGATAAAAATAAACGAACTGTTCTTATAACTGGTGGTGTGCATGGCTATGAAACTAGTGGAGTACAAGGGGCGTTACGTTTTATTGAAAGCTGTTTACTAAAAAAGCAAAACAATAATTATACCAAGCACTTTAATTTTATTATTGCGCCGTGTGTTAGCCCTTGGGGTTACGAAACTATTAACCGTTGGGAAAGTAGTGCGATAGATCCTAATCGTTCGTTTTACCCTAATAGTCCAGCGGAAGGTTCGTCAGCATTAATGGTTTTTGTTGCCGCCGTTGAAGCATCAATCAATACAAAAATTTTTGCCCATTTTGATCTTCATGAAACCACCGATACTGACAACTCTGAATTTAGACCTGCTTTGGCCTCGCGTGATGCGGTAACGCACGATAACTGGAGTATCCCTGATGGTTTCTATTTAGTGGGCGATACCTTAAAGCCGGAAGCTGATTTTCAAGCCGCAATGATCAAATCGGTTGAAAAAGTAACGCATATTGCGCCAAGTGATGAAAATGACAAATTAATTGGTGTTCAGTTAGAGCAGTTTGGCGTGATTAATTATGCAACTAAAGCATTAGGTTTATGCGCAGGATTAAGTGATGCAAAATACGTAACCACCACAGAAGTATATCCGGATAGTCCTAAGGTTGACGAAGAGAACTGTATTATCGCGCAAGTTGCTGCGATAACGGGCGGGCTTGACTATATTTTGAAAGTGGAAAAATTAAGTTAGCCGCTAGTAGCTAGAACTTAAACAAATACCTAACAAATAAATTAAAGAGAAACTTGATGAAAGCACCACTATATAATGAAATATTAGACATCTGCCAAGCCATGGCACAAGCCTCATCTGACGAAGATGAAAAAGCGGGAGAAGTGGCACATCAGGCATTACAAAAGTTATGTCAAACTAATCAAGGCACACCTAAAGATCATCCGTTGCAATGGGAAGCATTAGCTGACTTTACTCACGACGGCGATCAAGCGTTAGATATTTATCAGTTGGCATTAGATTGTGCAGAAAAACTGAATTTAATAGATAATAAAGCCTCAGTTTTATTAGCGATGGCGCAGCGTTACACTGAATTTGAAGAGGTTGATAAAGCGTTAGCGTTTGCTAATCAAGCACAGGATCTTATTGCTGATATTAGTAGCGAAGAGTTGAAAAGTGAAATTAGTGAATTAGTTACATCATTAACTAAAATTTAATTTATTACTTACCAATATTGCCTATTCAAAAGCTTCACCAAAGACTTATATTTCACTTTAGGTACTGAACTTGTTTTAGTTTTAAAGTGAAAAAAACTTTAGAGAATCGTTTATATTTCATTGTTTTATTCGAGCTTAATCCTGTATGTTGTGGTGGCTTGCGTATATGCATATTATTGATTTTTATTTGTCATTGTTCTTGATAAATCGGTTTGTGGCGCCATTACTGTTTAAGACGAAATTTAATCAAATCGCTATTAAACGGAATAATTATGTTAACAGTCCCCGAGATTTTTAGTTTGTTGTTACTTGCAATTATTATAGTAATTGCTGTTTTTTTGTATAAAAAACGCCAATACCAACAGGCAATAAATCAGCCATTCCCACAAGAATATCAAACGATTTTAAATAAGCGTTTACCTATCTATGAAAAATTGCCAGAACCGTTGAGAATAAAACTTCATCAGCATATTTTATGTTTTATTTATACAAAAATATTTATCGGTTGTAATGATTTAACAATAACTGATGAGATGCGTGTAACGATTGCAGCAGAAGCATGTTTGTTGATTCTTAATCGTCCGAGTAGTTGTTATGCTGCGCTTAAGTGGATTTATGTTTACCCTTCCGTATTTGTGGCAAAACAAGCTCAGCGTAATGAATATGGAATAGTCTCAACTAAAAAAAGACATTTATTAGGTGAGTCGTGGCAAAACGGGAAGGTGATTTTAGCGTGGGATAGTGTTGAGTCGGGTATGGCAAACTTTTCAGATGGTCAAAATGTAGTACTGCACGAGTTTGCTCATCAGCTTGATCAAGAAAATGGTAGTGCCAACGGTGCACCACTACTTTACACCAAAGATAGCTATCGTATTTGGTCTAAGGTTTTTAGTGATGAATTTAGTGCTTTACAGCATAGTTTAGCTACAGGTCATTGTTCATTAATTGATAGTTATGGTGCGACTAATCCCGCAGAATTTTTTGCTGTTGTTACCGAGGTGTTTTTTGAGCGTGCCTCGAGCTTAAAAAAATTACATCCTGAGTTATTTCAATTATTAAAAGACTATTACCAGTTAGATCCTCGTATTTGGCAAAAGTAATACTACTATATTTAAAATAGGTATATTAGGATTACATTTGAAAACAATTTATATACGATCATTCTGTTAGTCTTTTACTGAAAATTACCAGGGAACAAAATATGAACAAAACACTGTTACTGGCTATTGCCTTATTATCTTCAAATATTGTTTTAAGCAATGCCTTTGCGAATGAAAAATCTCATTGGGGTTATTCAGGCGAGCAAGGTCCTGAAAACTGGGCACAATTAACCGCTGATAATGCGGCTTGTGCAGGAAAGAATCAATCGCCAGTTAATTTAACTGGTTTTATTGAAGCTGAGTTAAAACCATTAGAATTAAACTACCTACAAGGTGGAGAGAAAATTTTAAATAATGGTCATACGGTACAAGTTAATTATAAAAAAGGAAGCTTTGTTACTATTGATGGGACGCAATTTAAGTTGCTACAATTTCATTTTCATGCGCCAAGTGAAAATCATATTAATGGAAAATCATATTAATGGAAAATCATACCCGTTAGAAGCGCACTTAGTACATGCGGATAGTCAAGGGAATCTTGCGGTTGTCGCAGTAATGTTTGAACAAGGAAAAGCAAATAGTTTGTTAGCTAAAGCGTGGAAAAGTATGCCCAACCATGCAGGTGATAAACATCAATTAACCAACCTAATTAATGTTGATGAGTTGTTACCTAAGAGCAAAGATTATTACCGATTTAATGGTTCGTTAACCACACCACCATGTTCAGAAGGTGTACGTTGGTTGGTGATGAAAAATGCGGTAAGTGCTTCAAAAGAACAAATATCGGAGTTTAAGCATGCCTTACACGAGCCCAATAATCGTCCAATTCAGGCGCTGAATTCAAGAATTGTAGTACAATAAAACTTTTGTTAATTGCCTATTAGGCCATTGATGTGCGCTACTACACTACGCCCTAAAGCATTTAGGGCGTAGCCACCTTCTAACATAGACACTATGCGGCCATCACTGTATTTATTCGCTATCATTTTCATCTCATCCGTTACCCAACGATAATCTGCTTCAGTTAAACTAATTTGTGACATTTCATCTTCAATATGTGCATCAAAACCGGCAGAAATTAAAATAAGTTGAGGTTTGAATTTTTCTAATGCGGGTAACCAATGTTCTATTACTGCTTGGCGAAATTCTGCACCTTTGGTTGTGGCGGCTAATGGTGTGTTGATAACGGGTGGAATTTCACTTGTTTGCATTTCAAAGGGATAAAAAGGATATTGATAGGTAGAGCAAAATAAAAACTTATCTTTTGTTTCATTATGTTGTTGAAATACATTGCGCACTATATCTTCAGTACCATTACCATGATGCACATCAAAATCAACAATGGCAATACGCTCTAATTGATATTTTTGTTGTGCGTAAGCAGCAGCAACTGCAATATTATTAAAAAAACAAAAGCCCATACCTTTGTTGTGTTCAGCATGATGTCCTGGTGGACGAGTCGCACAAAAGGCGGCAGAAAGCTCTTTATTCATCACTAAATCAACGGCATCAACTCCAGCGCCAGCTGAATGTAAAATAGCTGACAATGACGCTGAATTCATGCAGGTATCGTCATCAATTCTAAAAACACCTTCATCCGGTGCATTCGCAAAAATATGATCAATATAGTGTGGATCATGAGCGAGTGAAAGTAGGTTTTTATCAATGGGCTTAGCATCAATTTGACGTACTACAAAATCAAGCCCGCTGCGAATGAGTTGGTCTTGTATGGCGTCCATGCGTTGTGGCGCTTCTGGATGATATTCACCCATATCATGGTAGTTACAACGATAGTGTCCAATAATACCAACCGACATGTTTGTTCCTCATTATTATTTAATCAATACGCGTCATTTTGACGTAATACCTTTGACATTATTTTTCTAACAGTGCAATGTCATCCTAACGAAAGTTAGGAGACAGAAAACAGATACCGAAACAAGTTCAGCATGACGAAAGCTACTTCACTTTGTTATGTGACTGCACTTTATCATTCCACTACACTTTATCACTCCACTGCACTCCGTCATCCTAACGAAGGTTAGGATCTCTTTATTTATAATGACTCAATATTTTCACTATGATCGCCAACATTTAACGGCAATTCTAAACTTACTTCATCAAAATCGTCAGATGGTTTACGAATAAAACCTGATTTTTCAAAAACTTTAAGCATTGGCGCATTATCACGACGTACGCAGGCGAGTAGTTTATCTAATCCGCGAATTTTCGCTATAGTGATCATTTCCTGCAAAAGCGTTCTTGCCATGCCTTTGCCTCGTAAACTTTCTTTTATCACAAAAGCGACTTCAGCGCTGTTTATTGCTTCAATATAATAATAACGCCCAACAGCTTTAATCACTTCGCTTAAGTTTTGTCTTTGAGTAAAGCATAAAGCTAAATCTTGGTGCTGATTTACACTTACTAAATTACAAGATTTTTCCCGTGTCATTTGAGTGGCATAATGGTTGTAACGCATGATAAGCGTTTCTTTATTGTGCGAATAAAAAAACTCTTGCAGTTTACGTTCATCAGCTGGTGCTAAGGGCCTTAAAATATAGTTAATATAATTGAAAGTGAATTTTTTTAGCTCAACTTCCCCTAATTCAGGTACTGAACTAGGGGAAGCTTCTTGATATTCAGGTACCCAATAATGTTTACGCACATCTGCAAGTAATTGATCTCTAAATTTAGGATGGGCAATGCGAATTAATTCTAATGCGCGTTCTCGAATACTTTTACCTTGCAGTGATGCAATGCCATATTCAGTCACCACATAAGAGACATGACCGCGAGACGTTACTACGCCGCCTCCTTCGGTTATATGAGCAACAATGCGAGAAATTTTGCCGTCTTTTGTCGTCGAAGGCAGAGCAATAATGGGTTTGCCGCCTTTGCTTAATGATGCCCCACGAATAAAATCAACTTGGCCACCAATGCCGCTATAAAATTGATAGCCAATTGAATCTGAAACGACTTGTCCAGTTAAATCTACTTCAATAGCGCTGTTAATTGAAACCATATTATCGTTTCGAGCAATCTTTACTGGCGAATTGACATGCTCAGAAGGATAAAACTCGACATGTGGATTACCGTCAACAAAATCGTATAAACGTTGACTGCCTAAACAAAAAGTGACGACCGATTTACCTTTGTGAAAGGTTTTTTTACGATTATTAATTACTCCTTTTAACATTAAATCGATAACACCATCAGAGATCATTTCGCTATGAATGCCTAAGTCTTTATGATTAGCTAAATATTTTAGTACTGCTTCAGGAATTTTACCTATACCTATTTGTAATGTTGCGCCATTTTCAACTAGCATGGCAACATATTGTCCCACTTGTTCACTAATGCGATCATGCTTTTGTTCAGCTTGTGCTAGTGGCAATTCAGGTAATTTTTGTTCAACTTCAATAAATGCATGAATTTGATTTAAATGAACAAAGGTATGACCATTAGTGCGTGGCATTTTGGGGTTTATTTGAGCAATAACGTGCGTAGCTGATTTTACCGCTGCTGAAACTACATCGACACTTACCCCTAATGAACAATAGCCATATTCGTCAGGAGGGCTAACCATGATTAAAGCCACATCAAGTGGTAATACATTTTCAGAAAATAATTGTGGAATATCAGAAATAAAGCATGGGGTGTAATCTGCTCGTCCTTCGGCAATCGCTTGACGAATATTTTTACCACCAATAAATAAAGAATTTACTTTAAATAAATCTTTGTGTTCAGGGTTTGCCCATACGTTATCTGACAGCGTTAAAATGTGCACCGCTTCAATATCGTGTAAGCCGCTACTATTTGCGATTAGGTTATCAATTAATGCGTTAGGTACAGCAGCATTTGAGCCAATAAAAAGGCGATTACCTGATTTTAAAAAATCAGTCCATTGTACGGGAGTATTTTCTTTATTTTGTAGCGACATAATGATTTTTATTCATCCTAAACATAAGATTAAGTATGGGCCAAAAAAGAAATTGTTGTTTGATCGCTATCAACTATAGACCAAAGTGATAGTAAAGCCTTGAAGTATCGTCATCAATAACACTTTGGTCTATAGTTGTATTATGGTTATGAAAGTTGATTAAATTAACCAATAAGTTATCAAGTTAACTTATTGAACAAATTAAGTTATTTATAATCTGTTGAATTATAATGATTTATTTGTTGGTGTGTTGTTTGCTTAAAACTGTACTTATGAAAGTGAAATGAATAAATTTAACTCAAGGAGAAGAAAATGCCAGTAAATATTGAGGATAGACCACTTGAAACGGTACGTGAAGAAGTTATAGATCAACTTATAATGAACTATAGTCATGGGGAATTATCTTATAGTGCTTTTGAAAGCCGTTTAGACCGAGCAATGGAAAGTCAATCGACTGTTGAATTAAGTAAACTTATTGTGGATTTACCTTTAGCGGTAGATAAAAACTATGTTGATAGTAAAAAACAAGAAATGGGTATTAATTTTACCGCAGGAGAAACTGAAGAGTTAGATTATATTGTTAATATTTTTAGTGGTAGCGATCGCAGTGGTGCTTGGAAAGTCGCCAAAGAAATTCGGTCAATTAGTATCTTTAGTGGTTCAAAGATTGATTTTACTAATGCTCAGTTTACTCAACCCGTGGTAAGAATTAAAATGTTTAGCTTATTTAGTGGTGACAATATTTACGTGCCTGAGAATATAAATATAGTAACGAAAGCATTTTGTATTTTTGGAGCCATCAATAACAAGGCTCCTTCAAATGCTGATAGAAATTCGCCAACAATTATTATTGAAGGCTTTGCACTTTTTAGTGGTATTGATATAAAAATCAAGCAAACCATAAAAGAAAAATTTGTTAATTTTGCTGATAATCTAAAGAAGATGTTTTCTTAAAAGTAAATGAGTATCAAATTAATGTGCAGTTATGTCGCTAGTGGGTAAAATATAACGTAAAATGTTCTCTATATTTTGCTCAACTTTTCTAGAAAGAATCCTAATGAAAAAAACGTTTGAATTAATTCACCCTAAAATAAAGCTTGCCCGTCGTGTTGATGCGATAAAACATGAAGTTAAAAAATATATTAAAAGAGAACGTAATAAACGTTTACCTGAAGATGTAGATTTTTGGGACTTTGATTGTAAATATGGGAATACAGAACAGGATGCGGAAGTCGTCCATTTATCTGAAATAAATAAACGTATTGACCAAGCAGTAGCGGCAGAGCTTACATCTTTTTATATTGAGATAATTGCAAAATCGGGTTATCGTCAATTAAATAATGATGAACCTGTTTTATAAGCCTACTAGACTAACTTTTTTATCAAAATTGTTAATAAGTTAAGACTAGTAATTTATTTCAATAATCGTTATGTTAATGGCATAACGATTTATTATCATTTGTAAATATCACCAATATGCAAAATACCTATATCGCCAGACAAGCTATCTTTGATTATAAATCTAATACGGTAGGTTACGAATTACTGTTTAGAGATAGTCTGAATAATCATTTTCCTGAAGTTGATCCTGATATGGCAACTTCGAAGTTAATTATTCAAAATTATTTACATGACGATATAGCAACGATAAGCATGGGAAAGCTTGCTTTTATCAATTTTACTGAACATTGTTTGATAAATAAGTACCCTTTGATGTTTGATAAAGACTCTATTGTTATTGAACTTGTTGGGCAAAAAGAACCAACCACACGTTTATTAAAAATCATTAAATATTATCATGAAAAAGGTTATAAAATAGCGTTAACTGAATACGATGTTAACGATCATTGGGATGTATTATTGCCTTATCTTGCGATGGTAAAAGTTGACATTGAAAAGATCAATCCAAAGCGTTTACATCCAATTAAAGCGAAAACTAAAGCGTTAAACGTAAAATTAGTTGCTGAAAAGGTAGAAACAAAATATCAGCTACAATCACTTGCTGAAATTGGTTTTAATTATTTTCAAGGTTATTTTTATCATCAACCCGAAATTATTGAAGGGCAAACCTTAACTCCGATAAAAAATCATATGCTGCATTTAATGAGTGAAACTTTCAACACTCCATTAAATTATAACGTAGTTGCTGATATTATTGGTCAAGATGTAAACTTAACGATTGGTTTGCTTAAAATGGTGAATAATGTTTCGACGGGAGTGCGTGTTGAAGTAACCTCACTAAAACAGGCTGCAGCATATTTAGGTGAAGAAAAACTCAAACAATTTGTTTCAATCTTAGCTTTATCAAAACTGGCTTCAGACAGTACCGATGAAATTTCTAAACAAGCGTTAATTACAGCGAAGTTAATGACATCATTAGCTACTGAAAGTGCAGTATTTAAAGAAATTAAAGACTTTGCTTTTATTACCGGATTACTCAGCTCAATAGAAATTATTTTAAGTATGCCTATTGCCGATATAATGAAATCGATGCCGTTGGCTAAACCTATAGAGAATGCTTTAGTTGATCACTCAGGGCTACTTGGTGACTTACTTCTGTTAACCACTAATTATATTATTGGTAATGGTGATAATATAGACAAATTAATCGCACAATTCTCGTTAGATGCAAAATTTATTCAGCAAGAATTTATCGCGGCAAGTCAGTGGTGTAACGATTTAGATCTTTAATTAACTTTCCCTTATCTTTACATGTTAAATACTAATCAAGCCGATAAAATATTTATTATCGGCTTACCTCGTACAGGCACTACCAGTATTTGTGCCTCATTACTAAAACTGGGCTATCGTGTTGCTCATACTGCTTATACGCGGCGTTGTATGTGCGATGCTCAAGTAATTGCCGACACTCCAATATTTTGCGATTACCAAACGTTAGCCGAACAATATCCTAATGCTAAATTTATCTATTTAATACGTGATTTAACTTTATGGTTACCGTCAATAAGGCAGTTGTTGCAGCGGATGCATAAAAATATTACTCGTAAGGATGGTGGTTTTAATCCCATTCTAAAGCGATGTTATCAAAGTGTTTTTGCACCATTTACTTTAGACAAATTTAGCCAGGATGAATTTTTAATTAAATGTTACCAACAACACTATCAAATCGCCGTAAACTTTTTTGTTAATCGAAAAACAGATCTGCTCATTATCGATATTAGTGAAAAAGATAGCTTTCACCAAATGTTAACTTATTTAAATGTTCATGATTTAGCTTTAGTAAATAAAATTAATAATTTCGAACGTATGAATATTAGAGGAAAAATAACCGCTTGGAATAAAATAAAAGACAATAATAAAATCGACTCTAATTTAAAGTGAGTTTTTATATTCGCTCTATCATTTTAAAATTGAAAGAACTCTCCTTAAATTTAGTCTTGTTAATCAGGAAAATTTGTTAAATTTACACCGCTTTTTAACAATGTAAAAATTTTCGAACAATAAACGTAAACCTAAAATATTTACTTTATCTCCAAAGCTTGTTGTTTAGTAATAGTTGTTATAAATTAACTTAATAATTATAAACTTACGGTGATTGTGTTGTTAACTGAATTGCTATCTAAAAAAAGAATAACGTTGACATTATTATTATTAATCATGTTTATTAGCATCGTTCCTTCTGCTGCTATGACTAATATAATAGGTGTTAATACTGAAAAATTATTAGCGGTTTCTTTAATTGTGATTCAGCTCTTTAGTGTTGCCTTTTCAATTGCTTGTTATCTTCAACCGTCATCAAAAACACTCCAACTTTTTTGGCTTTATCTCTGCTTGGCTATTGTTTGTACGCTACTAGGATACAGTTTACCGACAGCGAATAATTTAGTTTCTCAACAATTAACGCGAGATTTTATCGCTTTGTTTGTGTATTTTTTTATTTTACTAGCCGTTGAAACTAATCCACATTTAAGTGATTCACCTTTGAATAAATTTAATTCAGGGCGTGTGCCGGCACTATTTTTTACCGTTATTTGCTTTAGTTATTTTATATTATTACCCGCTGAATTTTCTGAGAAATCCTACCTTAGTTTACTGCCTTCATTACTTTTTCATATTTTGCTTAACGGTTTAATTTTAATACGATTAGTCGGTTGCCTAGTTAATACAAATAATGACTTTTGGCGTAGTATTTTTGCTTTATTAAGTTTAGCTGTGGGGGCTGTATTCATTGATAATGTTTTAGTATTTGAAAGTATTCACAATAATGAAGTGCAGGGAACGAGTTATTTCGGTCAAGTGTTAGTATTATTACCTTATGCTTTGTTGATTTTTACAGCGTTATTCTCTTTATCATTTAATCGTAAAGCATCCACAAGTGGTAAACCAAGTGATACTAATTTATACATTTTATTGTTAAGTTTGGTACTCATTAGCTTGCACCTTTATGGTAGTGAACAGCACCTTTTTTATGCGACACAATCAAGTTTACAGGCATTGGTAGTATTTTTATGGCTAGTAATTGCCTTTGCAATGCTCTTTATTAATTTTATCAAAGTAAAGAATAAAAGTGCTCGTTTAAAAAAGGCTTTAAGTTTACAACATATAGAGCAACAGCAACTTAATGAACAGAATCAAAAATTAGCAGATGATCTAGTTAATAGTGAAGATAAAGCAATTGTTGGTGCTTCAAATAACGCTATTTTAACAGTTACTATATCAGGTGAAATACTCTCGGCTAATCCAGCTGCAGTACAAATGTTTCAAGCTTTAGAGCAAGAGTTAGTTGGTTCAAACATTGGTCGCTTATTTTCATCTCAAGACGAAATGCACTTTTTCTTTGATTTTTCTAGTAATGTTTATTCGTTGCAACGAAAAGAGCTTGGTATATCCGTTGAAGCCAATTCTTTACGCTTTGATGGTAGTGAATTTCCAAGTCAAGTTGAATTACAATGGGCGGAACGAGAAAGCCAGCCACTTATCGTTATAACCTTTATTAATTTAACTGAGCGCAAGTTAGCAGAGCAACAAACGTTAGCATTAAAAGATCAGTTTATCGCTAACATTTCTCATGAATTTAGAACACCTTTAACCATTATCAATGGCATTATTGATCGTTATTTAAGCAAGACTAATGACAGTGAAGAGCACCAAAATTTAACGACTGCCAAGCGCAATAGTTTACGCTTGGTACGCATGGTTGAACAATTATTAGAGTTGTCGAGATTAAGTGATAATCCTACCTTGTCGTTGAGTTGTTTTCGTTTAGAAAACTTGATGACAATGCCGATAGACTCATTTAGCCGTTTAGCAAAAGAGCGAGGGTTAAGCTTCTCTAGTCAAATTTCAACTGATTTATGGTTAGAATGTGATGCTCAAGCTTTTGAAAACATAATTTTTAATTTATTAGCTAATGCAGTGAAATACACACCCGCTGGCGGTAATATACAAGTACATGCCTATAGTGAACAAAACACCATTATTTTAGAAGTGATTGATAATGGTATTGGGATCAGTAAAAATTCTCAAACAGCTATTTTTGAACGATTTCAACGTGCCGATGATCCTCTTAATCAAACCATTTTTGGTGTTGGTATTGGCCTTTCTTTAGTGAATGAATTGGTTAGAGCGCATGGCTGGCGTATTAATTTAGTGAGTGAAAAAGGTCAGGGCAGTAAATTCAGTTTATCGATTCCCTTGGCTGAGGCAATAGAAAATGAACAGACTGTACCGATTAGCTTGTCAGAAAATGAAGTGTCTTATTTATTATCAGAGCAATCGAATGCTAGTGTACAACCTAAAGTAAATTCCCAACAAGTAGTGTTAGTGATTGAAGACAATTTAGATATGCAAAATCACATTAAGCAGGTTGTTGAACAACAGCATCATTGTATTTTAGCAGGAAGCGGTGAAGAAGGTTTAATTCTTGCTCATGATTATCTTCCTGATTTAATTGTTTGTGACTTAATGTTAACCGGTATTGATGGTTTTGAAGTATTAATGAAAATTAAACAAGATGAAATGACCTCGCACATACCTGTGATTTTACTTACCGCCCGTTCTGACTTGGAAAGCCGTTTACATGGATTAAATTTAAATGCAGATGAATATTTGAACAAGCCTTTTAATCAAGACGAACTACTTTCTCGTATTCAAAGCTTGCTGGAAAATAGAAAAAAATTACAACAAAGTTACTTGAAAAAATTCAATCAACAACAACAATCTACACGTTTAGAAAATAGCCAACAGAATCTGAATGAATTAACTGAAGACGATGGGCCGAAATTATCACTGGATGATAAATTTTTAAGAAAATTAGAGGCACTAATTGCTAAGTATTATACCGAATCTGAACTTGATATTATTGTCTTAGCAAAAGAATTAGCGATGAGTGAACGACAGTTACAACGCAAAATCAAAGTATTATTAGGCACTACACCGAATAATTTCATTAAAGTATTCCGTTTACAAAAAGCGCAAGAGTTATTAAAAAGTGGCGCTCAAATTGGGCGAATTGCACTAGATGTTGGTTTTGCTTCTCAAACGTACTTTGGTCGTTGTTTTAAAGAACAATTTAATTGTACGCCGAAACAATACCAACAGCAGTTAAAGAATAAAGATAAAAATATAACAGATTAGCTTTGTTTTATTTTTACTAACGTATTCAGTTCTTCAATATTATGTGTTTTTAAAAAATTTAAATAATCAAAGGGCTGTATTTTAGGTTCATATAAACCAAGCCAAGTTTTTGGTGCCGAATTGATAATTACATTTAAACCATGCTCTGTAATTACACTCACTTGATCCCAAGAGAGTTCCATTGGTTGTTCACGGTTAAATGGATAAAAGCAGTAAACCATATTAATTGATTGTTTAAAGGTACTTTGAAAGCGTTTATTTAAGCGTAAACATAACTCTCGAGCATTATCTTCTTTCTCGTAACCAATAATAGCAAAAGTGTCGTCAGACCAGCGGATCATCATATCATCGCTATTACGACTATATAAAATCAAGTCTTTTATATCAATAATATCACTATCATTTACTTGCTCAAAATTATTAATTCTAACCATAACAATATATAAGCGCGGTAATAAATGTCGCTGTACCGGTAATAAATTTTGATGAATTTGAGTCATTAATTGACTTGCTTGCTCTATATAAATATCCAAATAACGCCGACTTTTTATACCCGTTAACTTATCGGTTGTTGCCGCGTTTTCAAGTTGTTTATTCACATGTTGCAACTCAATATTTTTTTGTTTGAATTCCTGCGTTTTTTCTTGAATTTGTTGTTTTAAAAAATATTTTTGTTGTTGCTCTATTACAAGCTTTCTGTTTAAAAAACGAGAATATGCAAGTAAAAATAAGGCTAATAATATGGTATATAGTAAATACGCCCACCAAGTAAACCAAGGTGCAGGTTTTACGACTATATTTAGCGATAAACTAGGATCACTCCACACATTATCATTATTACCTGCAATTACCTCTAATTGATACTTACCTGCTGGCAAATTTGTGTAAGTTGCTCTACGAAGTTTTCCTGCATTAACCCATTGTTTATCAAAACCAAGTAAGCGGTATTTGTAACGTATTGACTCAGGATCTGAGTAGTTTAATCCTACATATTCAAATGAAATCAGTTGATCGTTGTAATCAAAAGTTAACGTTTTTAATTCATTTAGATTATGTTTAAAATTCATTATTTCATTAAGTTTAAAAATATTAGTAAGTCGTACTTTGGGAGCTGGTTGTTCATTGATAATGGCTTGAGGATCTACACTGGTAAAACCATTTGCATTTCCAAAATAAATAACCCCATTATGTTCCTTTAAAACAGCACCATGATTATATTCAAGGTCAGTCAAACCATGACGATTATCTATATATTTAAACTTTTTTGTTGATGGTGAATATCGAGATATACCTCTATTGGTACTAAACCAAATATTTCCCACTTTATCTTGACTGAAGGCGTACACAGTTTGATCTTTCATACCGTTTTTAATATCTATATGCTGAAATGAAAAATTATTTTTCTTCAAATTTTCATACGATAAAATATTAATACCAGCTGCTTGTGTTCCTACCCAAAGGTTATTCTTTTTATCTTGTAGCATTATCCAAGCAACATCATTACTTAAACTGTCGCTATCATTTTCATGATGTTTTAAATGTATAAATTCACCTGTTTCAGGGGTTAAACGATTAATTCCACCTCCATAAGTTGCTAACCATAAATAACCTTGCTTATCTGCTAAAAGTTGCAAAATATGATCGGTACTAGGCCCTTTATTTGAAAGTGGTGTTGTTTGCTCGAAACGAGTAAAGGAATCATCATTATTTAGTTTATTTATGCCTTTATGGAAAGTGGAAATCCATATATTACCTTGTTGATCTTTAATAATATCAGTAATACTATTGGCTGAAATAGAAGCTAAATTCTTTTCACTATGTTTATATTTAAATAGTTTTCCATTAAGCAAGTTAATTCTAAATAATCCAGAAAATCGACTTCCTACCCATAAATTATTTTTATCTATTAATAGTGTTGTCAGTCTAATATTTTTTGGTAATACATCATATTTAAATGGTGAAACTTTGTTAGTTTCTAGGTTTAAAATATATAAACCTTTGGCATAAGTGGCAAAAATTATTTGTTTATTGTTGAGCTGTTCAAAGCTCATTGTAAGGCTGCTTGAAATCTGTGGATAATCTTTGTCACTAAATTGATTAAAAATCGTCATACGAGCTTCCCAGCGACTTACGCCTGAGAATGTTCCTATCCAGATCATACTATCTTTATCTTCAAACACGGTTAATACAAAATCATTTGATAGGCTTTGTTGATTGATTGCTGAGTGGTTAATCAGGTCAAAGCTATCTTCAATAGAATTTAAAATCATTAAGCCTTTATCTGAGCCAATCCAAATTCTTTCATGTGAATCTTGATAAATGGTTTCGATTGAGTTACTTGTTAAATAATGGCTATTGGTTTCTAATTTTTCATTTTTATTGAATAGATAATTTTTGATTTCGCCTTCATCTGCGGAAATTTTAAATAAACCACTTTCAGTCGTGCCAACCCAAATGTTTTTTTGTTTATCTTGAAATAATACTTTAATTAACTTAGCTTCATCGTTATTTTTGTTATTTTTGTAGAGTTGTATTTGGCGAATGAAATTACCTTGTAAATCATACACAGATATCCCACCGCCATTAGTACCAAGCCATATATTTTGATTAACTTGTAGTATTGTTTCGACACTATTATTTGCAAGGCTTTTAGAATTTCCCAACTGTTGGGTTATATGCTTCACTTGCCATTTACTTTTATCTTGATAATTTTTCTTTCTAATAATAAGGCTTACACCTTTTTCAGTGCCAATCCAAATATTTCCAAGGCTATCTTCTGTTAGAGTATTTACATCATTGTCTGTTAATTTTAGTGAGGTGGTTGTTGTAATATGTTGAAAGTTTTTAGTTGTGTCATTGTATATATTAACGCCACCACCTCGGGTTGCAATCCACATGATATTTTTACTATCAAATAAAATACGACTTATAACATTTGAACTAATGGAACTAGGAGTATCAATATCGTGTTGAAAGCTTGTAAATTGATAACCATCGAAGCGATGTAAACCCTCTTGGGAGCCAAACCACATAAAACCATATTGATCTTGGACAATAGTTCTAATAGACAAATAAGAAAGAGGGTTGTTTATTGTAAAATTTTTAAATGAGCTAATTTTTTGAGCATTAACCGTTAGGCAAATAAAGATAAAAAGAAGAAATGTAAATAAGGCTTTCATAAGAGTAACCAGAGATAATGAGACATCAAAGCTTAATATGAAAATACGCAAAAATAAAGCCACTGATGATAAGTGGCTTTATTAACAGAGCATGCATTAAGTGTTATTGAGGATCTACCCAATTATTAATATTAATTGCTTCAGTGTTATTAAAATCAACACTGGTTTTCCAAACTAAGAGGTTTATATCAAAATTAGTTTTCCAAACTAGAAGGTCAATATTAAAGCCTGTTTTCCAAACCAAAAGATCTACTGCAAGGTTATTTTGCCATGCGTATCCAATATTTGGATCTGTTGTCGCTGCAACTTGCCAAACATATTCTGGGCCTAAACCGTTAACATAAAAGTCACCAGCGGCATTCACATTGGCAGAGCCTGAAAAATGCTCGCTACCATCAAGATCTTTAGCAATATTCAGCCCTTGATTAGCGCAACTTGTTGCTGAATTTACCAAAGCATCCTTTACATTAATAACTCCTGAGCCTTGTTGAAATACACTGTAAGCAAAACTACCATCAGTTTTCATTGCAGGATGAGCACTTGCCATTAAACGACATTTTACTTGATCAGGTGTTAGAGTGGGGTTTTCAGTTAATAATAAAGCAACCGCCCCAGAAACAACGGCAGCAGCTTGCGAGGTTCCCGACATTTCAAAGTAACGACCACCATCACTAAATTCAGGATGATCAATGGCAATTTGTGAATCAAGCGACATTAAGCCTGATATATGCCCACCAGGCGCTAAAATTTCTGGCTTTATAAAAGCTTCATACGTTGGACCCGCCGAGCTAAAGGTGGCGAGTTTGTCATCGTTATTTATATCTGTTGAGTAGTTATCTGTCATCGCACCTACCGTGATTATATAAGGTACATTACCAGGAACGCCGATAGTCATAGGTGCCGGCCCTTTATTACCTGCAGAGGCTACAACGACAATACCCGCTTGCCATGCTTTCATAACCGCTTGGTTTAACGGGTCTTCCCAGTAATAAGAACTTACAGGACCACTAAATGACATATTTAATACCCGTAGATTTATTTGATCTTTTACACTTAATGCCCACTGAATTCCGCGAATAACATCCGCATAGGTAGCTTTACCCGTCGCATCGAATGCTTTTATGCCAACTAAAGGAGCGTTGGGAGCAATACCATAAATTTTACCGTTAATATCGTAATCACTATTACCGGCAATACTGGATACGTGTGTTCCATGGCCACTATCGTCTTTGCCGTAATTAGAGACGGTATTATTTATAGCATCGTAGGTTCCCCAAGCTTTATCTCTACCATATAAATCGTTTGATAAACCGATTAATTGGTCTAAACCTGTATCTAAAAAACCAATGGTTACACCGCCACCAAAGTTGTTGTATGAATGAGCATTTGATGCGCCAATATAATCAGCAACCACCGAACTTGGCTGCCAGCGTCTTATACCTTTACCTAGACCACTATTCCAACCACTTAGTTTTACTTGGTGATTAGCGCTAACTTTTATTTCAATTGTACTTTGCAACATTTCTAATTGTTGCTTGGTTAAATTAATGGCTAACGCATTAATAATTGATAATTCGTGAGTTGGTTTTATATGTAGTTCAGCGACCTTATGCTTTAAATCTTGATAATTTTTAGCGCTAACAATATACGAACTACTCGTGGTGGTTTGTTCTTTTAATACTTCATTGTCGCTTAACGTCCAAATAAAGATGACAGCGCTGCTGAAAATAAGAACTGATTTAGCTAGTTGTTTGATAGAAATGTTAAACATGGTATCCCCTTTGCCCAATACATCTTTTAAAGCATTAAACTACTTTTAAAACATCAGGGTAGATAAATGATATCAGCTGTTAAAATAACCTCAACTGAAATGTTACAATATGTTTCAATATTTAAACGTAATTGCAACATAAACCATCTATAACCCAACTTACTAATACCTTTTTAAACTATGTATATTCCATTTTGTTATTAAAATAATTAAATAAATGAGAATTTCCAGTCTAATCATTGAACTGGCTCTTCTTTTAGTTAACTTAATTTAAATGTAATAATTTAAAATTAATATTATGGTTTATCTAATATTGTTCTTTTTATATATCTTTGAATATTACAACATTGATGGTAACAAGTGGCTTTATACTACCTAGCAAATAACCGTCATTTTTTAGTAAAAAAACGACGCTAGAAATAATGTTGTTTTAATTCAATAAATTACATGTTCTCTGTTTAAGTGTGATTGTTAAGAGAAAGTTATTAATATATAAAGAAGAAGGGGGGATTATTGGTATTTTTTGTAGATATCGTCAATCTTTCCGTTGGTGATTAACTTCTCTAAAGCGATATTTAAATCACTTATTAAGTAAGATTTACTTGGATGTACCCTTAATTTTACGGCTACCTGACTAACAACATCACCAATAATAATATTTCGGTATTGAGGATTTTGCTGCATGTAATATTTGATAGTGCGGTAGCCAATAAAGATGTATTTAACTCTATCTGCTTGTAATTGTTTTAAGAGCAGTTTTTCCGAACGATTAATTGCTTTTTTAATTTTATTTTCTTTAAAAGGAAGATCATAATGAGGATAAGAATAGCCTCGAACAACACCAATGGTTTTACCATAAAGATCTTTTGGTGTATTAACTTTTATTTTGTTTTCTTTTTTAAAAACGATAACTTCTTTGGAAACACCATAAGGAATAGTAAAACTTCCTAATATTTTAGTGTTTTGCCGCCATTTTTCATTAACACCGGGCTCTATATCTACTCGTCCCATATCAAATTCTTGCAATGCTCGTGCTGCTGGATAATTTTTAAAAACAAATTTATATGGGGTAACGTTGCTTATTTCATTAAATAAATCGATAAAAATTCCTGAACTGCTATTGTCTTTAATAATGGTATAGGGAGGATTAGCGCCTTGATAAAGCATAACTGAATAGGTTTCAGCGTTATTAGGTGTAGCAATAGAACACATTAGTAGGGCTAAAAATATAATGATGTTGCTTCTCATGGATTCTAAATTTAGATAATAAATGTGCACAAGATTACCTTACTTATAAATATGCATTTGAATTATAGTAAATTTTTAATGATTGAAAAATTATTTTTGTATTATTTCAGTTGTCATGTTATTTCGGTTGTTTAAAATTTATTCAAGGACTATACTGATCATGTTTGATAAATTGCTGAAAGCAATCGTAGTTTATATTGTAAGTTATTTATATTATTTAAATAAAAATATTTGCTATTTTCTTTTTGAAGAAAGTCTATCATATCCAATTAAATTTGAACTTTACTGTTTTTGATTTTATTGCTTACCTTAGCACTGTTTCTTCTTAGATATCAATCGCTGTAGAAATTTGCACACTTACTTTGTAATACCTGTTTCATTAATTTAATGAAATTGTATTACTAAGAGAAGTTGTCGTTATTTCTTAATTAATTACATGTTTAAGGGTTCTATTATGTATAAACTGATTTTTACTACTTTACTGACCATTTTATTAACTGCCTGTGGAGGAGGCTCATCAACACCTACACCTCCGGTTGTTGTTGCACCACCACCTCCACCACCTCCTGCGCCAAGCCCAAAAGCAACTGACACTACTGGTGTAATCACTGGGTTTGGTAGCGTTTTTATTAATGGTGTTGAGTATGAAACGGATGCTACTGAAGTTTCAACTGATGATAACAGTTCGGCTAGTGAAACTGACTTGCAGGTCGGTATGGTTGTTAGTTTAACGGGGTCAGTAAATGATGATGGCGTTACCGGAACCGCGAATAGTATTCACTACGAAGAACAAATTAAAGGTCCTCTAGATGGTATTGATCTCGCTGGAAATTCGTTAGTTATTTTAGGACAAACAGTTTTGTTTGATGAATTAACTAGTTTGGATAATTTTCTCCTTATTGATTTAATACCAGGAGATTTTTTAGAAATAAGTGGTTTTACGAATGCTGATGGTAAATTATATGCAACACGTATTTCAAAAGAACAAAATATTGATCTACTTAAAGTCGAAGGGGTTGTTAGCCAACTTGACACTACCGTACAAACATTTCAATTAGCTAATTTAATTATTAATTATGCTAGCGCCGAATTTAGTAATTTCACTATGCAAGATTTATCTGATGGTTTGGCTGTTAGGGTAAAAGGCAATGCTTCTGATTTAGTCGATGGTGTTTTTACTGTCAGTAAAGTAAAAGTAGAGACAGTAGAAAACGAATATCAAGAAGGAGATAGTCGACATCTGGAAGGAGTGATCACAAGTTTTGAATCGAGTGCTAGTTTTGTTGTAAACGATATTAACGTTATAACGAATGCTGATACAGAATACGAACACGGAAATGTTGATTCTTTAGCACTTAACTTACGTGTTAAAATTAAAGGCGAATTTGATGCAAACAATAATTTAATTGCAAGTGAAATACGGGTTCATCAACGTACGGATCTTAAAATTGAAGGAAATGTTCAATCCACCAATTTAGAAAATAAAACGTTAACAGTATTAGGTGTCACCTTTACAACAGACCAACAAACAAAAATGCGCGACGAATCTGATAATGGTGACCGCTACTTTAACCTTGCTGATTTATCTAATGGTGATTTTGTTGAAGTGAAAGGTTTTGTCGACAACAGCGGTAATAACTTTGCGACTAAGCTAGAAAGAAAAAATGAAGACAGTAATACTGAAAATGAATTTAAAGGTACTGTAAGTAATATTGATAGCAATGCTTTTACTTTTATGCTCGTAGATGTTGTTGTAAACACATCTGAAGCAACTTTATTCGAAGGCCTAAATGGTGATAATGTCGATCGTTCAACATTTTTTGGACAGCTTGTCGATGGTTTCCATATTGAAGTGTCGGGTAGTGTTACAGATAATATTTTTACTGCAACTAAAGCAAAAATAGAAGATGAGAGTGAAGATGAGAACGGCAATGAAAACGGCAATGGTAATGGCAATGGTAATGGCGGTCACCGCACTGAATTCAGAGGCATTATCGAATCATTAGCTGATACCAGTTTTGTACTCTCAGGCCATACAGTAAATATTCTCGATAGTACTGAATATGAAGCTAATAATGGAACTGTTTCTGTAGAACAATTTTGGGCATTGATTAAAGTTGGTGATCAGATAAAAGTTAAAGGCGATATGGATGCTGATGGCGTGATCACCGCGAAAAAAATGGAATTAGAAGCTGAAAGTGATGATGGTAATGATAATGGAGATACAGGGGCTGAGTTTAGTGGCACGATTGAATCGTTAACCGATACGAGTTTTGTTGCTTCAGGACATACGGTAAACATTACTGATAGTACAGAATATAAAGCCAATAATGAAATATTAACTTTTGATCAATTTTGGGCATTACTTAACGTTGGTGATAAAGTAACAGTTAAAGGTGATATGACTACTGATGGTGTGATCACGGCGACAAAGATAGAATTAGAGAATGATTAGTGTCTTAATTCCTAAGCCTAGTATCTTTAATGTCAAACGGGTTACCTATCAAAAGTAACTGGTAAATTATAAAAAGCTCATTTGGTTATAAATGAGCTTTTTTATTGATAAATATTTAAAACATGCCGTTGCTTAGCTTTATTGATCAGTATACAAGTGAATAGTGCTATTTTTCATTTTAGCCGATGAACTATCCCGTAGCGGTGAACCATGCCATCAATTTTCTTCTAAAAGCAACTTTTCTCGTTCAGCCTTAGAAATATATTTAGGTTTATTATTTTTTTGTAATTTAGCATTTGTTTTTTTTAGCTTTTTTTTGAGTGTTTCATTTATTTTCTTTTTTCTATTCATGTGAATTTTAACTATTGAATTTATAAAAATGAATAATATCATTTTTTGAATGTTTTTATGGCAAAATAGATCCGATAACAATTGCGCTTAATTTATTGTTAAATTTAGCTCAGTGGTCAATGGATTAATCTAATTAGTATGATGTGATTTAGGTTAAATTAGAGTGGAAAATTATGTTTAATATTTCTCGTGATTTATCGGTAAAACAGTGGTTTACTTCTATAAGCACCTTCAGTTTAGTTGGGGTTATATTATTAAGTTTTTTTTGGTTTGATGCTTTATTTTTACTTATTGTATTATTGCCATTAATTGCACTAGGCTACCACGATATGTATTACAGCGAACATACCTTGTTACGCTTGTACCCAATTATCGGCCACTTTCGTTATATTTTTGAATCAATTCGACCTGAAATTCAACAATATTTTGTGGAGTCAAATATTAATGGTCGCCCTATAAATAGAGAATTTCGAGATTTAGTTTATCAACGTGCTAAAGGTGTGAATGATACAAGACCATTTGGTACGCAGTTTGATGTTTACCGCAATGGTTACGAGTGGGTTAATCATTCAATGGCACCGAAAGAAGTTGTTGAGCATGATCCTCGTATTAAATTTGGTGGTAAAGATTGTTTAAAGCCTTACCTAGCTTCACCGTTAAATATTTCCGCTATGAGTTTTGGTGCGCTCAGTAAAAATGCTATTTTAGCGTTAAATAAAGGTGCCCATTTAGGTGATTTTGCACACAACACGGGTGAAGGTGGCTTAAGTCCATATCATTTAAAGCATGGTGGCGATTTGGTTTGGCAAATAGGTACTGGGTATTTTGGTTGTAGGGGGCACGATGGTAATTTTAACGCCGAACTATTTGCTGAGAAAGCTCAAATAGAGCAAGTTAAAATGATTGAAATTAAGCTCTCGCAAGGCGCTAAGCCAGGTCATGGCGGCATTTTACCCGCAATTAAATTAACTGAAGAAATTGCCGATATTCGTCATGTGCCAATGGGACAAGATGTTGTTTCACCACCTGCTCATAACGCATTTTCAACACCAATAGGGTTGCTTAAATTTATTAGGCAACTACGTGAACTTTCGGGCGGAAAGCCTGTTGGTTTCAAATTGTGCATTGGCCGTAAAGATGAATTTTTAGCTATTTGCAAAGCTATGTTAAGCACAAAAATTTATCCAGATTTTATTACTATCGATGGTGGTGAAGGCGGTACTGGTGCAGCACCAATTGAGCTTACCAATTCTGTAGGTACACCTTTACGTGAGGGTTTAGTATTTGTACATAACGCGTTAATTGGTTGTGGTTTACGTCATCATATTAAATTAATAGCATCGGGGAAAACTTTCTCAGCTTTTCATATATTTAGGTTAATGGCATTAGGTGCTGATACGGTAAACGCCGCACGAGCGATGATGTTGGCACTTGGTTGTATTCAGTCGCGTCATTGCAATACTGATAAATGTCCTACTGGTATAGCAACGCAAGATGCGCGTCGTTATAATGCTCTTAATGTTGATAAAAAAGGGCAGAGAGTGTTTCAATTTCATCAAGCGATGATCGAAAACTTAATGGAATTTTTAGCGGCAGCAGGTTTACAGAAATTGTCACAAATAGAACCAAAACATGTTAATCAACGTAGTCATCAAAATGATATTCGTCATTTTGGTGAACTATATGAACGTTTAGCTGAAAACTGTTTATTAGCAGAAGACACCACCCCTAAAGGGTGGCAAGCTAGTTGGCAATTAGCTAATGAAAATAGTTGGGATCTTTAAGGCGCTTTGTTGATAAAATAGCACTTTATATTTAAGTTGTAATAAATGAGTATTATATGAAAATCATAATGTTTTTAATCCGCTGGCCTATAGGTCAATTAATTTTATTGTTAAATGCTATCTTTTCACCATCAGGGATTAAACGTGATGTAATTGAGCAAGAACAAATTGATGAAAGCACTAAAGACTTAGTGTTATATCAATTACCTGCTTGTCCTTTTTGTGTAAAGGTTCGTCGTACAATAAAGCGTAATGGCTTAAATATTGAGTTGCGTAGTATTAATAAGAATGAAGCTTACCGTGAAGAGTTAATCAACCAAGGTGGCAAACGTACCGTGCCATGCTTGCGTATTGAAAAAGAGAATAAAGTACAATGGCTGTATGAATCTAACGCTATTATTAATTATTTACAGAAAATCGCTTAAATATAAATTCTAATTAGCGTAATTAGCTCCTGACTTGCGTAGAAGAGCAGTTACGCTATTTCTCTTTATTGAAACTGTAGCCAGCAAGCGCATCTTGGTTAATCTTTTCTGCACGACTCTTGTTTGAGCAAAGTTAACAAAAGTATCACAAGTGAAAGATAGTTATCTCTTAACTGCTCTAATTACTTATACTAAATATAACTAATTTGATAGAGAACTTTACCATGTTAATAAGGTTACCAAAAGTTTCTGATTTAAAAGAAAATCAAGTTACTGATGAAGCAATATACCAAAATCGTCGTCGTTTACTTAAACAATTAGGTTTTGTTGGTGTCAGTGGTTTATTAGCGCAATCAACTGCAACACAAGCAGGTTTATTAGATTTTTTAAAAAAAGAAGTGATTGAGCCATTTAAAGTTACACCATTAACTTATCAAAAATCATCACAACCTCCCCAAATTTTAACGCCAGAAACAAAAGTGACTAGTCATAATAATTTTTATGAATTTGGTGCACAAAAAAGTCAACCGGCACAACTAGCACAAAAATTTAATGTGAATCCATGGAAGTTAACTATTTCAGGGCATTGTAATAACCCGTTAACACTTGATTATGATGATTTATTTACCAGCTTTGATT